>Ga0247727_10003297_pt1 | contig 35853 bp, 31 predicted proteins | sample WisWelCaveWW1625_FD_202498 | JGI IMG/M metagenome (GOLD analysis project Ga0247727, IMG submission 202498) | Biofilm microbial communities from Wishing Well Cave, Virginia, United States - WW16-25 | ecosystem: Environmental > Aquatic > Deep subsurface > Groundwater > Cave microbial mat | place...
CCGTTCCCATCCCGAACACGGAAGTTAAGCCCTCTTGAGCCGATGGTACTGCGCGGGCAACTGCGTGGGAGAGTAGGTAGTTGCCGGATTTAATTCAACCAAAAGGCCGTTTCAGTAACTAATCTGAAACGGCCTTTTGGCTTTTCGGCGCTTCATCATCGGAATTTTACTTGAAGCTGACCTTGGTCGTGTTTGCCGTCTTGCCGTCAACCATCAACACCACATCCACTTCGCCGCGTCCCGTAAGGCTGCGCGACAGACGCGCGTTGAGCTGATCCAATCCGACAAACCCTCCTTGCTCTCCCGCATACAGGACTTCCGCGTTGACTCCGCCGATGCTCACCGTCGTCGCCGAGAGCGAACTGCGGGAGCGCCATCCGGTTCCAAACAAGATCAAGAAGACCCGATCGGTTTCGGGACCGAGATCAATCGGCGCGGCGGCGAATTGATTACGCGCCGGATCGAATACGGCCACCGGCTCGAAGACCTGCTCGCCATTGGCCTTCAGGCGCAAGACCGCCGCCGCCGCCACACCCTGTCCGCTGGCGTTGGCCGAAAACAGTCCCGGCGCGACCGGCGCAAGGGTCATGCTGCCGCTGGAGACGGTTCTGTCTCCGCTCGTGACCGTGATCGTCGCCGGGCCGGTCGCCGTTCCCGGTGGGATTTGGAAGTTGATCTGCGCCGGCGCGACGAAGAAGAGCGGCGCCAGTCGTTCGGTTCCCGCGCTGTCGCGGACTCTGACCGTTGTGCCAGCGAGCGTCGTCGGCAGCGGCAACGTGCCTGCCACTTCGACTCGCGCGGCCATCGCTGTTCCGAAACCCGCGACGATGGATTCGGCGGCCAGCGACTCGCCGAGGAAGCTCGCGGCGGAAACACTGGTGACGGCGTTCGCAGCGTTGACCCGTCCGTTGACGAGGTTGGTCTGCGGCGTCTCGTTGAAGATGAATCGTTGCCAGGTCAAAGCCGTTCCCGTTCCCGAAGCGCCGGTCACGTTGAACTTGAGCTTGAGCAGCGTGCCCGCGCCCGCCATCGCCTGCGCGCCAAAGGCTGACACGCGCAAGCGACCCGGCGTGGCGTTGGCGGTGATCGTCAGGTTGCGCGAGAGCGTGTCGGTCGCGTCGGTCGGTGGCTGCTGGGCCTGCAAGACCGAAGCGTCGTAGGTCAGATCGAAATCGAATGAGAGGAAGTTGCGCCCGGTCAGGTCGCCAACCGTGATGGGGATCGTGACACTCGATCCGGTTGCAGCGGACATTTGCGGCAGTGAGATTGCTACCTGCGTTGGGCTGAGCGCGTGTTGTTTGTTCAAGCCATCTCCAGCCAGCAAATTGTTCCCGGCGCCCGGCGTCCAGTTGCCGGTCAACTCGCCCATCAACACTGCGTCGAAGTTTTGCGCGGTCTGATTGCCACTCAAGCTTGCGTAAGCGCGCGAGGGCGGGAGGAACTTCCAGGTCCCGGTCTTGTTGTCGGGGTTCGTGATGCCGACGACGTATTGGGCGATGAAGGCGGCGTCGAAGGACGTGATCTCGCCGTTGCCGCTGGTGTCGGCAGCTCCTTGTTGGCAAGCGTTGAGCGTGATGATCTGGACGACGTGCTGCGCAATCTGCGCTGCGTCGAACGAAGTGATGCCGTTAGCGTCGCCAGTCTTCGCGGGCGTCAGCGTGTAAGCGCCGCCGCCTAAATTGGGCAGTTGGTAATTGCCGGCGTTGTCGGTCGCCGCTGAAGCCGGCGGCGAACCGGAGGCAGTGATCGTCACGCCGGGCACTGGCTTCGATGGCGATGACGCGCAGTAGCTGACCGCGCCTGCAATCGAACCACCACCAGTGGCGCAGGCTCGACCATTGCTGGTGGTCGAACAAGGCGTGCCTTCGTTGAAGCGGAGGCTCGTCCAGTTGAGGTCGCTGCACGAGTTGAGCGAGCCGATCACGTCGAATTTCAGATTGAGCAGTACGCCAGAGCCAGTGAGCGGACTTGAACTAAAGCCGGAGATGTTCAATCGTCCTGCCGTCGGGCTATTGGTCGTGACGGTCAGGTTGGCGCTGAGCGTGCCCGTGCGATCAAACGGCGGGTTCTGCAAGCGCAGCACTGAGGGATTGAAGGCGAGCACGGCGTCGTAAGAGAGCGCATTCTTGCCAGTCGTATCCGAGACGTTGATCGGGACAGTGAGCGCGCTGTTCGGACTGCCGGTCAGGCTGGTCGGGATCGAGACGGCGATGCATTGGCCAGGCGTCGGAGTAGGTGTGGGCGTCGGCGTCGGAGCCGGAGTAGGTGTGGGCGTCGGTGTGGGTGTCGGTTGAATATTGGGCGCAGTCAGGCTGAGCGTGTAATTGCCGAAACTATCAGGATCGTATGCAGAGACCTCGATCAAGTATGTTCCAGCCGACTGTAGGGTGATGAAGCCGCTGCCCGGGGGGATGCGCGAGTTGGTTCCGCCGCCGCCGTCGTCATTCTCCTGCAAAATATTCCCGTTGGCGTTGAGCAGATAGAGATAGGTGTCAAAGGCCGTCGAGGTGAGCGCGATGGCTACTTGTTGTCCAGCCGGAGCGGTGAAGGAATAGCGGTCAACGCGATACCCCTCATCGTCAATTGGCGAGACGCAATCGGTGTTGGTCAGCGCGCCGTTCTTGGTTTCGCCGATGCTGATCGGAATCAGGGCGCAGCCGCCGCTCTGCGTAATGGTGAAGTTGTCGGTCACGATCAGCGTCCCGTTGTGAAAAACGCGCACCTGCCAATTGCCGAGCAAGGATGCGGCGGGGGCGCCCGCAATGTTCATCGGCGCCCAGAAGCAGATGTCGCCAGCGAAGGTCGAAGTGTAGTTCTGTGTCAGGTGGATCGTCCCATTCGGCTGCACGAACTCCCAGCGCACCAGGTCGCCGATGCGCGCGCCGTTGCCGGAGGTGAATTGATAGACCCGCGCGTCGGTGGGCGAGAAGCTGGTTTTCGCCTGGGGCGGCGGGTTGCACGCGCCGGAGACTGCGTCCGTAGTTAAGTGAGTCGTGACGGTGAACTGGCTGCCGCTGCCGCCTGTTACCGTGAAGTTGACGGCGTTGCTCCTTTGCGCCAGCACCGTGACCGTGACGGACACCGTCCCCGGCGGCAACTCGGGCGGGACAATGACTTCGAGCGTCGTGCGGTCGGCGGTGGCGCTGACGACGCGCGCTTGCCGATTGCCGAAGAGGACGACGTTATTGGCGGCAATCGGATCGAAGTTGCTGCCGGTGATTCTGACCTGGCTTCCGGCGGCGCCGCTCGAAGGAGTGATGGAGGTGATCGTCGGCCCCGAACCGGTCGGAGGCTGCGCCAGCACGAAGAAGGGTGTGGCGTCAACGGCGGTGATCTCGCGCTGCGAAATGGCGATGGCGTGCATGCGAATCTGCAACGCTGTGTTGGGATCGGGCGGGGCCAAACCCCGGCGCACCTGGTTTTGCGTGAAGACACCGTCGTTGCCCGGGCTGTCGCCGCCATTCATCCCGTCGTCGAAGAGGGCCAGCCCGAAGGGGACTCCGCCAACCAGATAACTGAACTGGTAGGCTCCATTCCTGAGCGTGTTGCCGCAAGCGCGGCGGCGCAATCCACTCTGGCCGCCTTGCGCATCGGCGGCGCGCATGGTGAAGGTCGAAGAAGTTGAGTCGGTCACCCAGTTCGGGTTGAAGGTCATTTCAGAGATGCGCGGCGCATCGCCGAGGGAAGTTGGGTTGATGTCGCCGATCCAGAGCTGCTGCGGCTGGCCTGCCACCTCAGTCTTGAAAGCGAAGCGCCGCCCGTCGGCGGAAAGTGAGGGCACGGCGACGCTGGCTCTGGCGAGCGGATCAACATCGCAGCGCACGTCAATAATCAAATCCAGCCGCCCGCTGGCGTCGGTGTTGACGAGCGAGAACGGGTAACGGTCGTCGCCCCGATACAGCACCTGCGCGCCGTTCTGATTCGTTTGGGCAGGAAGGCCGGAGCCGGTGTTCGCCAGGATTGTCCGTTGCTCGCCGCCGCTGAAATTGAGGGCAACGAGATTGGTCGGCTCGCCGAAGATTTGCCGCCGCGCAATGACCTTACTGCCATCGCGGCTAAGCCGGAGGTGGCTCTCATCGCTGAATTCCGCGACGCGGCGTAGCGTCACGTCAAAGGTGATGAGCTGGCCTTCCCCACCGAAAATGCGCGTCCCAAAAGCCAGCCGCGCGCCATCGTCAGAAATATCGTAGCCCGCGCCAGAGCCGAAAATAGAGTCCGGCGGGCGGCTGACGTTGCCGAGCCGCACGATGTCCTGATAGTTGAACAGCGGTTGCAGGCCCGACCCATCAGCGTTGATCCGGTAGAAAGCGGAGTTGGCGCCCGAGTAGTGGCTAAAATAAACACGCGCGCCGTCAGCCGTGATTCTGGGGATGCGAGTGTTTAGGCCTTCTGTTCCGCCGGACGCGCTGGGAATGGCGGTGGCGATGCGTTGCCGGTTGCTGCCGTCGAAGTTGGCAATGAAGATTTCGCCCCCTCCATCAGTCCAGATGATCTTGGAGCCGTTGGCGCTAATGTCAATGTCAACATTGGCGGGACTCCGGGGTGGGCCGAGGCTGGCGTAATCGAAGACTTGGGTGAAGCCCGTGCCGTCGGCGTTGATCGTATAAACCTTCTTGTCGTTGCCGGCGAAGATCAGCTTCAAGCCATCGGCGCTCAGCTTCAGTTTGTCAATTGCCGGGCCGCCGCCGCTGAAGCGGCTGATCTGGCGGAAAACCAGCGTGCGAATGATCGTGGCCGGGCTGGGTTGCGTTTGCGCCGGCGCGAGCCGCGCGGTTCGCCTGGGCGCTTTCGGCGCTTTCTGCCCGCTCTGGCTCGTCGCGCCAACCCAGGTCGCGCGCCAGGACAAGAGAACTGCAAAAGCCAGGCTGAGGGCGAAAATCATGCAGGCAAGGGGGAATCTACGCGGTGACATCTCTACCTCCTGTTTTGGGAACAATGAACCTCGGCGAACACGCAGGCTGCTCGCAGCCCCGCTCCGCCACGGACACTTCTTCGGCGTCCTAATGACGGTTTCGGAAAAGCATTTCACGGTTATTTGTGCCCCGGTTATTTCGGCGTATGCTTCTGTTTCACCTCGCGCCACAGTTGCCCGGCCTCAGGCTTCAGCGTCCCGCCCAACTCACGGCATCTGGCGAAGTCCGCTTCGGCTTCCGCCAGGCGGCCTTGCAACAAGCGCGCGACTCCGCGATTGGCGTAGGCGTCGGCGAGGCGCGGATCGAGTTTGAGCGCCTGATCGTAGTCCGCGATGGCGCGCGGGAAATCCTGTTTCGCGCTCCACACGTTGCCGCGCCAGAACCATGCGTCAACCAGCTTCGGATCCAGCTCCAGCGCGCGATTCAAGTCGGCCAGCGCGCGTTCCGGCTCGCCTTTGGAAAACCACGCTCTGCCGCGATTGTTCCAAGCCACCGGATTGAGCGGGGCGAGCGTCACGGCGCGGTCGAAATCGGCCAACGCGCCTTCGATCTCGTCCACCTCCTGCCGCACATTGCCGCGATTGCCCCAGGCATTGGCGTTTGCGGGGTCGAGCTTCAGCGCCTGATTGCAGTCGGCCAGCGCCGCCGGGTATTCGCCTTTCTGGTAGCGCAGCCCGCAGCGATTGCTCCACGCTGCGGCGTTGCGGCGGTCCAACCTAATGGCTTCATTGGCGTCGGCCAGCGCGCCGTGCAGATCGCCGGCTCGGTACCGCGCAGTGCCGCGCTGGACATGAGCATTGGCATCACGCGGTTTGAGTTCGATGGCCCGGTTGAAATCATTGATGGCGGCCTTGAAGTCACTCAGTTCGAGGTGAACGATGCCGCGATTGAAGTAAGCCTCAGCGTAGCGCGGATTGAGTTGGATGGCTTGGCTGAAATCGTTGAGCGCGCCCGCCGTGTCACCCTTGCGCTCCCGGCAAACGCCGCGATTGTGCCAGGCCAGAGCCGATTGCGGGTCGAACGCGATGGCCAGATCGTAATCGGCTATCGCGCGTTCGAGTTCGCCTTTCTCCAGCCACGTGTAACCGCGCTCGACATAAGATTGGGCGGAGGCGGCGCGCGATGATTGGGCGTGCGCGGCTGCGCAAAGCAGCGCGCAGAGAATGGCGATGACTGCATAACGGTTTGTCCGCATAGTTCCCTCCCTGAGATTCTTCAAGACTCAGGTTTCCACAGACGCCATGCGACCACCTGGCTGCACACGATCTGTGACGGCGCAATAACAATGACAATCCGTCGCTCATTGGCTATTGGCGGAAATGGCGGGGGAAAACTGGCACGCCGCTCGAAAAAAATGTTCGACAAACTTCACCACTCCTCCATTCGGGTTACCCGAGCTGCTTGGCGATGGTAGAGCAAACTGTCGAGTTTGCTCTGCTTGATTAATCGGCGCTCGATCGAGTCGGGGAGCGCATCGGTTTGAGTTGTCTCCGGCAAGTAGTGCTTGATCAAGCAGAGCAAACTCGACATTTTGCTCTACTCTTGCCGATCATCAGGTTGAAGTTCGTCGGACATGTTTTCTCTCGCCGAAGCAGGACGCGTGGCGTAGAATCACCGCATTCCAGAAAACAGTCAGTAAACAGAGGTTGCAGCAATGAGCGATTCATCACCACAGGAAATCACGCAACTGCTGCTCGCGTGGCGAGGCGGAGATCAAGCGGCGCTCGATCAATTGATGCCGCTCGTTCATCAGGAACTGCGCCGGTTGGCGCATCGCTTCATGCAGCAGGAGCGGCCTGGCCACCTGCTGCAAACGACGGCGCTGGTCAATGAAGCCTATCTGCGCCTGGTTGATTCGAGCCGGGTCGAGTGGGAGAGCCGCGCGCATTTCTTCGCGGTCGCCGCGCAGTCGATGCGGCGCGTGCTGGTGGATGCGGCCCGCGAGCGGGAGAGCCGGAAACGCGGCGGCGAATGGGCGCAGGTCTCGCTGGCCGAAGCAATGGTCGTCCCGCAGCGGCGCGGCGCGGACCTCATCGCGCTGGATGATGCGTTGAGTGATTTGGCGGCGGTGGATCAGCGGAAGAGCCAGATTGTGGAACTGCGCTTCTTCGGCGGCTTGACGGTGGAAGAGACCGCCGCCGTGCTCGAGGTCTCACCCGACACCGTGATGCACGACTGGCAACTGTCGAAAATCTGGCTCTTCCGCGAATTGAGCAAGGATGGCGCCGATGGAGCCTGAACGCTGGCGACAAATCGAGCAACTCTATTACGCGGCTTTGGAACGGGAGCCGGCTGAGCGCGCGGCTTTTCTGGCTGAAGCCTGCGCGGGCGATGAGAGTCTGCGCCGCGAAGTCGTCTCGTTCATCGCCGCTGGCGACCGGGTCGGCAGCTTTATGGAAGCTCCGGCGGGTGAGTTCGCAGAGGCGCTGGCTACTGCGCCGCAACCTTCAATGATCGGACAAACGCTCACGCATTACCGGATTGTGTCGTTGCTGGGCAAGGGCGGGATGGGCGAGGTTTATCTCGCCACCGACACACGGCTGGGCCGCAAGGTGGCGGTCAAGCTGTTGCCCGCTGAGTTCACGGCTGAGGGCGAGCGGGTGCGGCGCTTTGAGCAGGAAGCGCGCGCCGCTTCGGCCCTCAATCATCCGAATATCATCACCATCTTCGACATTGACAGCGACGCGGCCGGACGCTTCATCGTGATGGAACTGGTCGTGGGGCGCACGCTGCGAGAGGCGCTCGCGCAGGGACCGGCAGTTGACTCGCTGCTTCATCTGGGCGGGCAGATGGCAAAGGCGCTGAGCGCGGCTCACAGCGTCGGGATCACGCACCGCGACATCAAACCCGACAACATTATGGTGCGCGATGACGGTTACGTGAAGATTCTCGATTTCGGCCTGGCCCGCCTGCTGCCCGCAACGACGAACGATTCCCAGGCTGCCACGCGCGCACAACAAACGACGCCGGGGACTTTGCTCGGCACCGTCGCGTATATGTCGCCCGAACAGGCGCGCGGTGAAACGGCCAACCACGCCAGCGACATCTTCGCGCTCGGCTTGGTGTTTTATGAACTGGCGACGGGGCAGCATCCCTTCAAGACCGCCACGCTGATCGGCACTCTGCAGGCAATCACGGCGCAAACGCCGCAGCGCCCCTCACGCTTGAATCCTGAAATATCCGCCGCGCTCGAAACCCTCATTCTGCGGATGCTGGAGAAGGCGGCAGGCCGTCGTCCGACTGCGCAAGAAGTTGACCAGGCTCTCAATGAACTGACCGGTCAGCGTAGCAGCGGTCAGCTTCAGCGCGCGGCGAAACCAGCCGGTCCGCGCCATACCGTCGGGCGCGAGAAAGAGCGGGCGGAGTTGCGCTCCGGGTTTGCGTCGGCGCTGAACGGGCGAGGACAGTTGCTGTGCGTAGCGGGTGAGCCAGGCATCGGCAAGACGACGCTCGTCGAAGATTTCCTCACCGAGTTGGCGGCGGAAAATCAAGGCACGATTGCGCGCGGGCGTTGTTCCGAACGGCTGGCGGGAACCGATGCTTACTTGCCGTTGCTGGAAGCCTTGGAACATCTGTTGCAAAGCAGCGGCAATCCAGCCATCGCGCAGATGTTGAAGCAGCTTGCGCCGACCTGGTACGCGCAGATCGCGCCGCTTTCGGGCGCCAGTGAAGAGTCGGCGCGTTTGCTGGCCGAAGTCAGAGCCGCTTCGCAAGAGCGAATGAAGCGCGAGTTGGGCGCCTTCTTGCAGGAAGTCGCGCGGCTGCGTCCGCTGGTGTTGTTCTTTGACGATTTGCATTGGGCGGATATCTCGACGATTGATCTGCTCAGCTTTCTCGCCGGGAAGTTCGATACGTTGAATGCGCTGATCGTGGTGACCTATCGGCCTTCGGACATGCTGCTCAGCAAACATCCATTTTTGCAGATCAAGCCGGATTTGCAGGCGCGCGGCGTATGTCGAGAGTTGTTGCTGGAGTTTTTGAGTGAAGCGGAGATTGCTGAGTACCTCGCCTTGGAATTCCCCGGTCATCGGTTTCCGGCGGAGTTTCTGCAACTGATTCACGCGAAGACGGAAGGCAGTCCATTGTTTATGGCTGATCTCGCGCAGTATTTGCGAGATCGCGGGGTGATTGCCAACGCGAGCGGCGCCCAGGGGGGATGGATGTTGGAACAAACGCTGCCCGACATCGAACGCGAGTTGCCGGAATCGGTGCGCGGGATGATCGAACGCAAGATCGCGCAGCTCAGTGAAGACGACCGCAAGCTGCTGACTGCCGCAAGCGTGCAGGGCTATGAGTTCGATTCAGCAGTGGTTGGAAAAGCGCTGAATCTTGACGCCGATGACATTGAAGAGCGGCTGGAGAAGCTGGAGCGAGTCTTTGCCTTTGTGAAGCTGACGAATGAAGCCGAGTTCCCGAATCAGACGCTGACGCTGCGCTATCGGTTCGTCCACGTGCTTTACCAGAACACGCTCTACGCCAGCTTGCGCGCGACGCGCCGAACTACGCTCAGCCGGGAGGTCGCCGAGACGTTGGAAGGCTTCTACGGCGAACAGCGGGCGAGTGTGGCGAATGAGCTGGCGGCCCTGTGGGAGGCAGGGCGGGAGTATGCTCGGGCGGCGGAGTATTTCCGGCTCGCCGCACAACAGACCAGCCAGGTCTTTGCCACGCAGGAAGCGGCAGCACTGGCGCGTCGAGGACTGGCGATGGTGGAGTTGTTGCCCGACAGTCGCGCGCGGCGCGAGCAGGAGCTTTCATTGCAAATCGTGTTGGGCAATGTCCTGGTCGCCACGAAAGGCTATGCCTCGCCCGAGGTAGAACAAACCTTTTCCCGCGCGCGCGAACTGGGTCAGCAGCTTGGCGCCACAGAACGTCTGCTCCCGGCGCTGGGGGGGCTGTGTGTGGTTAATGTCGCGCGGAGTCAACTACGGAAGGCGCTGGCGTACGGGAAAGAGCTTCTGCATCTGGCCGAACGCCTGCAAGACCCCACCGTCGTGGTCGGTCATATCCGTGTGGGGATACCTTTATACTACCTGGGAGAACTTGAGCAGTCCCGCGACCATCTCCAACAAAGTGTTTCCCTCTATACGGCGACGCAGCATCGGTTCCTCACCTGGCGCTACGGACAAGAGCCTGGGATGAGCGCGGAGATATACCTGAGCCAGGCGCTCTGGTTGCTCGGCCACCCGGATCAGGCGCTGGCGCATGGCCTGGAAGCGATCCGTCTTGGCCGGGAGGTCGCGCACGCCAACAGCCAGGCCTATGCGTTGACCTACGCTGCTGTCACCTATCAATACCGTCAGGACTGGCCGCGCGTACGCGAGCTGACGGAGGAGGTGGTCGCATTTTCTGCCGAACATGGACTGCCGGTCTGGCTCGGAGTGGCGACGCTGCTGCGCGGCTGGGCAATGGTTGGGCAAGGCGAGGCCGCCGAGGGAATCGAAGAGATGCGTCGCGGCTTGGCCATTTACCGATCCACCGGGGCTGAAGCGTACCTGAACTACCAACTCTGCCTGCTGGCCGAGGCGTATGGGAAAGCGGGGCAGCCCCACGAAGGCCTCGCGGTGTTAGCTGAAGCGCAGGCGGTGGTCGAAAAGAATGAGGAGCGCCATTGGGAGGCGGAACTGTACCGGCTGAAAGGCGAGTTGCTGTTCGGCGCGGGCGAGGAGGCTGCTGAGATCGAAGCGTGTTTTCATCAGGCTATCGAGATCGCCCGCCGCCAGAAGGCGAAATCTTTGGAACTGCGGGCGGTGATGAGCCTGTGCCGTTGGTGGCAGCAACAGGGCAAGGCCGCCGAAGCGCAGCCGATGCTCGCCGGAATTCATGGCTGGTTTACCGAGGGCTTCGACACGCGTGATCTGAAAGATGCCAAAGCCTTGCTGGAAGAACTGGGCGGTAATGTCTGCCTATGAACCCTGACCGCTGGCAGCAAATCGGCCAGCTCTATCGCACGGCGTTGGAGTTGGAGCCTGAGATGAGCTACCGGCGCGAGTTTCGGTCTTCAGTCATTCCCGTGCTATGATCGCCGCGTTCATCAACTCCGAAGTGAAATGGAAATGTCATCAGTGCGAACACCAGGTTTGATCTTCATCGTCATCTGTCTGGCCGCTTCATTCACATTCGCGCAGCAGCCGGGACGTGGCAAACCCGCGCCCAAAACCGTCGAGGTCGAGGTCAAAGACCCGCTCAAACAAGCTGCCGCGTTGTTTGAAGCGGGACAGAACGCGCATCAAAGAGGTGAATTGGAGAGAGCCGTCGAACTTTATGGCGAGGCCCTCAAGCGCGATCCGTCGTTGTGGCAGGCGGAGTTTCAACGTGGCGCCGCTTACTCCTCGCTGAGCCGGCTGGTTGATGCGAAAGCCTCGATGTTGCGGGTGATCGGGCAATTGTCCGGGTTCGCTGATGCGCCCGAAGCGCGGCAAGTGTCGGCGCGCGCTCAAATCCTGCTCGGCGAAATCGCGCTGGCCGAAAGCAATCCTGCCGAAGCCGAAAAATCGTTCCGCCGCGGGCTTGAACTCAATCCACAAGCCGCGCGCGCGCACGCAGGCCTGGCTGAAGTCCTGCTGGGCGGCGGAAAGCGCGCTGAGGCAATCGCTGAAGCGAAGGCCGCGATTGAAGCAGGCGATGATCGCGCTGGCATCTATTCGCTGCTCGGCGAAGCTCAAACGCTTTCTGGAAAATACGAGGAAGCGCTGGCCAGTCTCAACGAGGCGCTCAAACGCGAGCCGAAAAACGCCATCGCGCTTCGTTACCGAGCCGAAGCCTATTTGGCGCGCACCGACCTGAAAGCAGCAATCGCAGACCTGCGCGCTTCCGTGGAGATCGAGCCGATCACTCCAACCAGGCTGCGATTGGCCGGCGCGCTCATCTCGGCGAAGCAATATGACGAAGCGATCTCGCTCTACCGGGAGATTCTGCAAGCCGAGCCGTCGAACAATGAGGCGCGAACGGCTCTGGCCGCAGCGATGATCGAATCGGGCAAAGGCGACGAAGCCATCGCGCAGTTGGAATCATTGATCAAGTCCGAGCCGAACCGCGCCGATCTGCGTGCGCAACTGGCCGAGCTTTATTTGCCGGCTCAGCCGGAGAAGGCTTTGGAGCAGTACCTGGCTGCGGCGAAGATCGAACCGTCGCAGCCCCAGCATCAGATCGGCGTGGCTGCGGCGCTGGTCAAACTCAAGCGATTTCAGGAAGCCGTCAGCGTATCGCGTCAGGCTCTCGCGCAGAACCCGAAAGCAGACGTGGCCTATTTTGCGCACACAAACCTGGCGACGGCTTTGTTCGAGCTTGATGATTTTCAAAACGCCGCGCGCGAATTCATCTGGATTCTCGACCATCAAAGCAAGCGTGGCGATCAGAAACGAACCGCGATTACGCTCTATTTCCTCGGGATCTGTCTCGACAAGCTGGGCGATTACCAACAAGCGTTGAAAGCCTACGAACAATTTCTGACCATCGCTTCTTCCGACAACCAGCTCGAAATTGATAAAGTGAAATTACGGTTGCCTTCGCTCCAGAGGCAGATCAAAGAAGGCAAAGGCAAACGCAAACCATGATGCTTGTCTGACGAACGGAGGTTTCAAAACTATGTCATCCCCCCAATTCCGGCTTTCGATCTTCCGCGCATTCTGTGTGACGATCATCGCCTCAACCCTCTCCTTCGCGTTTTCCTTCGCTCAAACGCAAAAACGCGATCATCTGACCGAGCAGGAGGCTGACCTGATCCGCGATTTTCAAGAGATTGATAAACGGATAGAGATTTTCGTCAAAGCCGCCGAACGCCGTTTGCTGGTGCTCGCCAATCCGAACGCCGCGCAGAAGAAGAAAGAGGAAGAGGTGTGGGGACCGTTGCCGAAGGGAACGAAACAGGAGTTGCTGCTGGATTACAAACACATTCTCGAAGAAGCCGAAGAGAAGTTGGATGATTGGTACAATCGAGGCGGGAAGAATAACCTGTTGCCGAAAGCGCTGAGCAAATTCAAGGAGGCCGCCGTTCGACACGTCGCTCAACTGCGCGCCTTGGCGCCGCAGATGACCGACAAACGCGAACAGCGCGCATTGGCTGAAGCGATTGAAGAAGCCGAGTCTGTGACCAAAGCCTCAATGAATTGAGCGCCGGCCTCGAAAGCGGCTTATTGATCCCCGCATCCGCCGCCAAGAAAACTTTTCAAGTATGCTCAATCGCTCTTGATCAAATGCAAAAATTGGCGAACAATAACACCGCTCTCAACGAGAGGGCACAGCCACACCGAGGTTTTCAACAAACAATCAGCTTACCCTCCAGGAGGAAATATGAAAAGAATCGTTGCAGTGATTTGCGTCGTTCTGCTCGCGTCCGTCGTGTCGTTTGCCCAGGCTGCGCAACCGGCGCAAGGCGGCGAGATGAAGAAGGGCGAAAAGAAAGCGGAAAAGAAGAAAGAGGCGGCTCCGAAGAGCGACGCCGACATCCAGAAATGCATCACGGATAAGTTCGCCGCTTCGGAGAAGCTGAAATCACAGGGCTTCAGCGCCACCGTCAGTGGCGGCGCAGCCACGCTCACCGGCAACGCCACGAACGCTGGCAGCAAAGGCGCAGCGACCAACATCGCCAAAAGCTGCGGCGCCAAACCGGTGACCAACAATATAACCGCGCCTCCGGTAACGAAGCCGAAGAAGGCTGAAAAGAAGGAAGAGAAGAAAGGCTGAGCTACAGGCCATTCTCCCGACCGTTTGGCAAGCTGCGCCGTCTCCGTTGCGAGGCGGCGCAGCTTTTTATGCGCCGGAACCGGGCGGCCGCTCACAACCTCTCCAACTGAGCCATCAACGCTGGCCGCCGCCTGTATTGCTCCTTGAGCTTCGACAAGTATTTCTGCCACTCGCCGGTTTGTTCCATCTGCGCGTAAGCGGCTTTGGCGCGGCGCAGCCATTCCGCGGCATACGGGTAATACTTGCTCTGTGTCTTCACGATCAACGCGTCCGACTGCTTGATGCTCGCCCGAATCACCCACTCGGGACGATGCGCGATCAGCGCGTCCGCGACAGTGGCGACGAGGCGGTAGTCGTGTGTCCGCTCTTCCGCCACCTTGATCGCCGCGTCCCACTCCTGTTCCTCGATCAACACTTCGGCCAGCGCCTGATGGTTGTAGCCCTTCTCCAGCGACGCCATCAATCCCGGCTTCATTCTCTTCCACCGCGCCCCGGCCAATCGCTTGACCGTTTTCCACGAATCGAGCGACGGCAAAGAGTGAAAAGCCGCCTGCCACGCTTCCAGCGCCTGCGCCGCGCGACCCTGAGCTTCTTCAATCGGGCCGAGCCACGCGCCGAGCGCGCTCTTGCTCCCGCCGAGTTTCAAACCGTGCTCGCCGATCTTGAGCGATTCGTCGAGGTGGCCGGATTCGCGCAGAGCCTGCGCGAGTTTCAAGGCGTCGTCAGCGCTGGCCAGATGTTTGAGCGCGTGCTTCACGGCCTCCGGCACGCGGCCTGTCGCGGCGAGTTTCGTCGTATAACGCAGATGCTCGCCCGATTTCAAACACAGCGCCAAGTACTCGTCAGTCCGCCCCTGTCGCTCCAACACATTCAGCTTCGCCTCCGCCAGCATTTGCGAGAGAGGTTTAGGCCGCCACCACTCCTGACCGCTCGGCGCGAAGCCCCCTTCTTCATCCTCCTCGTCCCCTTCTTCATCATCGTCTTCATCATCGTCTTCATCAACGCTCCGACCTTGCGCTTCAAGCGGCGCCTCGCCCCAGCCGTATCGAGCCGCAGCGATGGCCACCTCCAACCCATCCACGCCATAGTCGCTCAGCTTGCCGTGTATTTCATCAACATCGCTGAGGACGTCTTCGCGCTGCTCTTCATCGAGATCGAGGCTCAAGATCACCTCGGCCAGTGTCTTGCCCAGATCGTCGAGGTAACTGCCTAACTCTCCGTTCGAGTCGTCAATGAAATCGAACCCATCCTGGCTCTCTTCAAGCAGCGTCATCAGAATCCGAAACGCCGTTTCAGCATCGCCCGCTTCGAGAAACTCCATCGCCGTCTTCTCGACATCGCCCAGTTGCTCGGTCAATCCGCCGACGTGCCAATAAGCCTCGGACATTCGCATGTAATCGAGGCTGTGCATAATGCCGCGCACGCGACTCCGGTAGACTTCCGTATCAATCTTCTTCTTCCGTTTCGGCGGCGCGGCTTTGGCCGTCGCAGTTTTGCGCGGACGAGAAGCATCAGGCTCAGGGATCGCCGCTTCCAACCAATCGCTCAGATCAGGAACTTCTTCGAGCAGTTCAGTCAGCAGCGCGAGCAACTGTTCGCGGCCGAGCTCCGCAAGCCGCTTCGCCATATCTTCGCGGACGACGAACTGCTCCGGCTCGCGCGCGAACGTGAGCAACAGCGCGACGATGTGTTTGCAATATCCGTCGAAACTGTATTCGCAATTGCACGAAGCCGCGCGAACGCCGCCCGCGTCAAGTTCGGCGCGCACTTTGTAGAAAGGCGCCTGCGCGCCTTCGCAATAGCCCATCAGAACGTTGCCCTGAATCGCCGTGTCCGAGACCGCGCCGTTGCGGTAAAGCTCCTGGCCGCGCGCGAAGCTCTTTTCGTTTGCGCCTGCGCGGATGATTGCGTCGGCGAGTTTGATGGTAGTCATACGGGTTTCCAAACGGTTTATGATGGTTCAGTTTATAACCGAAAAAGCAAAGGCGAAAGTTGACAGAGGGCAAGCCGAGCCATATTATCGCCGCGCGAGTTGGACTTCCGGAGTTTGACTGCGTGACAAATGGGAAATTGGAAATGTGGTTGTCGCCTTGTTGGGGCGTTTGGTCTCGACAACAAATGGCGTTGATCAATCCAGTCACGCAATCGAAGCTCCGCGGAATTCCCGCCGGGGCGTTTTTATTTGGCCCACTCGCAGTAACCGGCAGATGCTGATGCTATCTGCTTCCTCAAAACTCCGCTTTCACGTCCTCCGTGAGAGCCAAGCAAAGGAGCTTTAACGTGACATCTTTAGCCCTCTTTGAAGCGGTTGGTGTTTCAACCGGCCAGTCCACTTTCGACCTTCACATCTCTGATCCGGCATCGTTACTGAACGAAGTTGCGCGCCGATACAACTCAACCGAGCGCATCCTGATGGAGTATGTTGACAACGCCCTCGACGACGCCGAGAAGCTTTACCGCGAAAATGCCGACGCCTATCCGTTTGAAATCCACATCGAGATCATTGTTGACTCACAACACCGCTACGTCACCATACAACGCCGATTTCCACGAGGGGAAATCTCTTAACATTCCATGCTGGGATTCTCCCGGTTTTGCTGGGAAAATCGAAAGATTTGCCACTGAAACGCTAATCGGTTTATGTTGCCCAGGCGGTTGCGGCTCAAGTGCTATTTGAAAGACGGCTTCAGGGCGCAGGTAGCGCCTGAACGTTTCCGAGCCTAAAATCAGGCGCTCGCGGCCACGCTTGCCTGCGCGTGCCGTCGGGCGAGCCTCATCATTTAGGCTCCTCGATTTGCGTTCAGGCGTAGGAAAACCGATTAACATTTTGGAGGCCCCTGATGGATAACACACGCTGTCGCCAGTTCTTTCTCGAACCACGAGAGACCTATCACCGCCAATACGAGGCGTTGCGCGCCTTCTTTGTCGAAGGGCGGCGACTGAAAGAAATCGCTCAGCAGTTTGGTTATCAAGAGTCATCCTTGCGCGTGCTGGTCTCGAACTTTCGGAATCAGGTGCAGGCTCACAATCTGCGCCCCTTTTTATTCAGCCGCGGAGCGGGCGACCACAGGGACAGCCTGGTCTCGAAGCGTCGGTCCGTCCGGAGACGCCGGCGGTCGCCGACCGCCGCGCGCTCGACCTGACTCCAGGACGCTGCTTGCGCACGCGCGTAGCTGGGCTGTTTCTCTTCTTGCCTCTGCTCGGCCGGATGCAGTTCGATCACCTGGTGAGCCACGCCGGTTATCCGGGGACGGAGATGATTCCAGCCACCAGTGCTTTATTGAGCTTGCTCTCGCTCAAGCTCTTGGACAAAGAGCGGCGCTCGCACATCGACGACTTCAACTGCGACGAAGCAGTCGGGCTGTTTGCCGGTCTCAACCTTCCGCCGAAGAAGTCTTATGCGACCGCCTACTCGTATGGCACGGTGCGCGACCAGCAGCAAAAGTTGCTCTCTGGTTGGGTCGGCGCTTTGGCGCCGTGGTTGTTTCCACAAGCCAAGAGCTTCGCGCTGGACTTTCATCCGATCCCGTTTCGTGGTGATCCGACGGGACTCGATCAACACTACCTGCCCAGGCGGGGCAAAGCCGACACCAGCGTCTTGAGTTTTTTCGCCCAGGAGCAGGAAAGCCGCGTGCTGTGTTATGCCAACGCCAACTTGACCAGGAGCGATCAAGCTGGCGAGACGATGCGCTACGTTGAGTTTTGGCGCGAGCTGACGGGCGAAGATCCCGAGTGGCTCTATTTTGATTCCAAAGTGACGCCCTATGCGGAACTCTCGAAATTGAACCAACGCGGCATCTGGTTTATCACCATTCGGCGGCGTGGCGCCGCGACCCTGCGGCGCTTGCAAGCCTTGCCCGCCGACCAATGGAAACGGGCCGTGATTGACACCGCGCAGCGGCGCCATCAACACATTCGGTACGTTGACGAGCGGCTGAAATTGCCTGGTTACGAGGGTCAGATCCGCCAAGTCGCCGTGCTCGGTTTAGGGCGCCAGCAACCGACCCTGTTTTTGTCAAACAACACCGAAGAGAGTGCGCGGTCGGTGGTCATTCGCTATGCCGGACGCAATCGGGTGGAAGACGCACTTGGCATCAGCGTCAACTTCTTTCACCTTGATTGTCTGGCCAGCGAAGTGCGGCTCAACGTCGATCTGGATGCGACCCTGACCGTGCTGGCCAACGGCTGTTACCGCTGGCTGGCCAAACGACTGCACGGCTTTGACACAGCCGCGCCCAAACAACTCTTTCGCAAATTCGTCGAAACCAGCGGCACAGTCGAGATTGAGCAGGATCGAATCGTCGTGTGCTTTGACAAACGCTGTCACAACCCGATCTTGCGAGAAGCCGCTTTAGACCAGCCGAATCAAAAGATTCCCTGGTTGCAAAATCTACCCGTGATCTTCCAGTACCCGTGATGGTCACGGAGGCGGAAAAATATTAATTGATTTCCTCACGTGGAAATCGGCGTTTAACGATCCCCCGATTGCCATCGGGGGTATTCCCAGAGCTTGTGTCAGTTCTTTGTAGGCCGGACTTGAACAATCCCCCAACTGCCGTTGGGGGGATTCCGAAACCTGGCCTGCACGGTACAGTCGTTGAATCATTTCTCGTTCCCCGTTGAAGCCTGTGTCTCTTTCTTCTCGTCTTTCTCTTCAACTGCGATAACTCGTGCCCTCAATCGGCTCGACAATCACCGCCGTGCCGTAAGCCAACACTTCCGTCACGCCGCCCATCACTTCATTGGCGTCGTAACGCGCGCCGATGATGGCGTTCGCCCCAATTTCCGAAGCGTGCTGGATCATAATCTCGAACGCCTCTTCGCGCGCCCGCTCGCAAAGCTGCGTGAAGAGCGTGATGTTGCCGCCGACCAGCGTTTGCAGGCTCCCGCCGATAGTGCCGAAAACTGAACGCGAGCGCACAGTAATACCTCGCACAACGCCCAGGTTGCGCACGATGTGGTGGCCAGGCAATTCAAACGCCGTCGTGACCATGTGGTGCGCTACAGAATAACGCGGCGGCGCGACGGGGTATGGCATTTGTCTGTTGACCTGGTTCTCCATAGCTTCAAATCTCCTGAGCGAATGATCGAACGCCGGCGGTCAGGCCGGCCAATTGCGCCAGCCAGCGGTCGGCCTCCTTCGGCGAACGGAGCGTGATCGTTCGCACGCCTTCCTGTTCCAGCGACCTGAGCAGCGGCGGGTAATCCGCCCGATGCCGTTTATAGGTTTGCAAAGCCCACAGGATGATCGAGTCGCGCGAGAACGTGAGGCTCCATTTTTCTCTGTTTCCGTTGCAGCACTCTTCGCGGAGGACCAGTCGGCGAAAAGTTCGCCGCACGACACGGGAGAAGATCACCGGAAACGAATAGTCGAGCCAGACGACGGTGTCGGCGCGTTCCCAGACCAGGTCGCGCGCTCTTTTGCTGTAATTGCCGTCAACGACCCAGCGATCCGCGCTGACAGCTTCGCGCACGCGCGAGCGGAAGACCTCGGTCGGCGCCTCAGCCCAATCGGCCTCCCAATGCAGCGCGTCGAGTTCAATGTGCGGGACTCGCAAAATCCCGGCGAGTCTGCCGGCGAATGCCGTCTTACCCGATCCGCTTGTTCCAACGACCGAAATGCGGTTCATACGAAAATCGCCAGCCAATCTTCGATCGGCGTCTGCGAGAGCTACGAAAACAGGCTGTCCTGATTCTCGTTTTTCGTTTCTTCTTCGTACTCCGGCGGCGCCCACAAATACTTCTCGATCTCGCAGCGCCCTTTGTCATTGAAGACGACGCCTTCAGTTTCGAGCAATCGCTGCTGCAGGTCGGGCGGCACGGTCAACCCGGCGGTCGAGCATCTGCCCTGCGAATTGATCACGCGATGCCAGGGAATGTGGCGTCCGTCGTCGGGCGTCGCGTGCATCACGTTGCCGATGGCGCGCGCGTCGTAGCCCGCGCCGAGCACGCGCGCGACCTGCCCGTAGCTCATCACTCGCCCGGCCGGAATCCGCAGGACGAGCTCGTAGACGCGCTCGCGGAAGCTCGGCTCGTCCTGGGGACGGCCTTTGACGACGTTGGCGATTGGTTTTTGATCTCCTCGTTTTGCCATCGTTTCTCTCAATCTCGCCAATCTAGATTGACGCGCTCTTTGTAAGCCGTGATGCGCAACCGCCGGTAATCGGCGTGCCAGCATCCGTCTTTGAACAAAGAGTCGCGCAATTGATCTTCCACTCGCTCGAAGATTCGTCGTTTGACGTCGTCTGAAAGGCCGCTGAACAGACTGCGCCGAAACATCATCAACCAGTTCCGCAACCCGTCTTCGCCCTCTTCCAGTTTCGTCATTCGGTCGAAGAGCGCGGCGGTTGCCACCTGCAGGCCGTATCTTTCGAGCAGCGAAGCATACTCACCGATGCTGGGAAAATAGTTGTCGGCATTGACCGCAACGCCGGCGATCTCAAGCACCGCGCGCTCGGTCGCCCTGGCGATGCGGGCGATGTTGCCCTTGCCCCCGAATTCGACGACCAGTCTGCCGCCGGGCTTCAATGCGCCGGACATGCAAACGACGGCTGGTTCGGCTCTCGCCACCCAATGCAGAGCGGCGTTTGAAAAGACGGCGTCGAAAGTTTCGTCGAAGTGAAAGTCCGATGCGTCGGCGACGACAAAGTTGATGTTCGGGTACGCGGCGCGCGCGGTTGCGATCATCTCCGGCGAACTGTCAATCCCCGTGACCTCGGCTCCGGCTTCGGCGATTACGCCGGTCAGATGGCCCGTGCCGCAGCCGACGTCCAGAATCCGCTCGCCGGCTTGCGGATCGAGCAGCGCCAGCACGTCTTCGCCGTATTTGAAGACGAAGGCATGCTGGCGGTCATAGAGTGACGAATCCCAATGCATCTTCAGTCAGTCTTCAACCAAACAGCGGAGGAACCTCGCAGCCGGCGATCCGCAGATAGGTGTAGAGCTGGCCGCGGTGATGGATTTCGTGCTCGTGCGTCAGGTGCAGCAATGCCATCCGCGACATCTTTGCATCAGGGCCGAAGGGCGCGATCTCTTCGGAGAGCTGTTCGGGCGTGAGCGAGGAGACTTTGGCCACGGCCTCTTTGTGCGATTTGTCGAAGGCCGCGAGCAAATCGCCCGTGCTGGTAATTTTCGCGGGAGATTCCGAAGGATACGCGCCGCTCAACACGGCCTGGATGAGTCCGGCTTCGGCAAGCCAAAGGTGGTTCATCAACTCGCCGAGCGACATCGCGCTGTCGCAGGGCTTCCAATCGTATTTGCCGTCGGGCGCGACGGCCATGATCTTTTTGCTCTGTTCATGAATCCGGTTCCAGCTTTTGATGTATGAGTCGAGGTGTGAAGGCATAGTTGTCCTTTCTGTTGAGGTTGAATAAGGACGTGTCAGTAGATGAGACCGTAAGGGAAAGCGATTCCAAGCCCTCCCTCACGGCTTGCCGTTACCCAAATTTTTGACTTGGCTCGAAGCCTGAAGCTTCTTTGAAAAGCAGCGATCCTCTTGGCTCCGTAGGAGCCGAATGTTTATAGCTTGGCGATTGGAGATTCCCCCAAGCTCCGTAGGAGCGACATCTGCGAGATGTCGCTCCTACGGAGCTTGGGGGAATCTCTGGCCTGAATCTATAAACATCCCGCCCCTACGGGGCTAAGAGCGCAGACCGCCGCTGAAATCAAAGATCGAGCAAGTGCAAAACTTTAGGTGACGACGAGCCTCACGGTCTCACCTACTGACACGCATAATCACGCGGCAATGCTCGCGTGCGGATCAATGACGTATTTGCGCGCCGCGCCCTGGTCGAAATCGGCGTAACCTTTCGGCGCATCGTCGAGCGTGATGACCGTCACGTTGACGGCTTTGGCGACCTGAATCCGGTCGTAGAGAATCGCCTGCATCAGTTGACGATTGTATTTCAAGACCGGCGTCTGGCCGGTGAAGAGCGCATGGCTCTTGGCCCAGCCCAATCCGAGCCGGATGCTCAAGGAACCGACCTTCGCGTTGTCGTCAATCCCGCCGGGATCGCCCGTGACGTACAGACCGGGGATGCCAAGCGAGCCGCCGGCGCGCGTGATCTCCATAATCGAGTTGAGCACTGTCGCCGGAGCTTCGGTGTTGGCCATTGCGCCGTGACCTCGCGCTTCGAATCCCACGGCGTCAACCGCGCAATCAACCTCCGGCGCGCCGACGATCTGTTCGATCTGTTCCGCAAGCGTTGCGCTCCGCGACAGGTTGATCGTTTCGCAGCCGAACGAACGAGCCTGGGCCAACCGCTCTTCGTTCATATCGCCCACGATCACGCAGGCTGCGCCGAGCAGTTGCGCCGAAGCCGCCGCAGCCAATCCCACGGGTCCCGCGCCCGCAATGTAAACGATCACGCCCGGACCGACGCCCGCCGAAACGCAGCCGTGATAACCCGTCGGCAGAATGTCCGACAGACAGGTCAGGTCGCGAATTTTCTCCATCGCCTGCGCCTTGTCGGGAAACTTCAGCAGGTTGAAATCGGCGTAGGGAACCATCACGTATTCGGCCTGCCCGCCGATCCACCCGCCCATGTCAACGTAGCCATAAGCTCCGCCGGCGCGCGCCGGGTTAACCGTCAGGCAGATGCCGGTCTTCTGCTCCTTGCAGTTGCGACATCGTCCGCACGCAACGTTGAAGGGCACTGAGCAGAGGTCGCCGGCTTTGATGAATTCGACGTCGCGCCCCGCCTCGATCACCTCGCCGGTGATCTCGTGACCGAGCACCAGACCGGCCGGCGCGGTCGTGCGGCCGCGGACCATGTGCTGGTCGCTGCCGCAGATGTTGGTCGAGACGACCTTCAGGATGACGGCGTGTTCGGCTTTGCCGCCATTCGGATTTTCGAGTTTGGGATAGTCAATGCTTTGGACCTCGACTTTTCCCGTACCGAGATAGGCCACACCACGATTGCTTGGCATAGTTTCACCCCTTTGTGAATTTGATCTTTGTTTGCGGGCGGTCTTCGTTGACTGTCTTGGCGCCGCTCCCGCTGTGGCGACGACTCGAAAGGTTCAGTGTGTTGTGTCCGGGGGCAACGTTTTTGGTGCGGTACGGGGAGCATTAGCGACCTGGTACTTCCAAATAGCGCCTCTCACGAGGCTACCAGGTCGCTAACGCTCCCCGTACCGCAAATCCCGCAATACCACGCGCGCAGGCCCGCCGTCTCCGTCCTTGATCTTCAGCGGCAGGCAGATCAATTCGTAATCGCCCGGCGAGACTTCGGTCAGGTCGAGTCCTTCGACGATGACGACGCCCGCGCCGAGCAGCGTCCAATGGGTAGTCGGTTTATCGAAGTTGAATTTTTCGATTGAAAGATAGTCAATGCCGACGAGCCTGACGCCGCGTTCGACTAGTAGCTCTGCCCCGTCGGTCTCCAGGTAAACGAAGTCTTTGCGAAATTCGTTTGACTCGCGCCAGAAGCGCGAGTTGCGCGTCTTGAAAAGCAGCCGCGTCACGCCGTCGAGATTGAACTCGGCGAGCAGCGCGGCGTCAATCACATCCGCCTCGCCCACATCAACGACTCGCGCGGGGCCGATGAAGACTTCGAGCGGAACCTGGTCGAGCGGAATTCCGTCCTGCATAAAATGGTACGGCGGATCAATGTGCGTGCCGATGTGCGTGCTGAAGCTCAAGTGCGAGACGCGGGCGACGTCGCCTTTTTCGAGTGACATCACGCGAGTAATTTGAATTGCGGGATCGCCGGGATAAACTGGGAGATCATTCGAGATGGGGACAGTTACGTCGTGAATTCTCATCGCGCCCTCGACGGAAAAATGCTTAGCAATCGCTGTTTCGCCGCAAAATTTTATTGTTGGGTATGTGACGTTATAAAGACGGCGCGAGTATAGGAAGCCCTCTCAGCTATGTCAAACTTCGGCCAGTCCGGTGTAAGCTTGGCCTTGACGCGAACGAACGGAACAGAGGAAGGTATGGAAAAAGAACTGGAAGCAGCAAGAAGTCTGGCGCGCGACGCCGGGCGCATCCTGATGGAGTTTTACGCGGGCGACACGAAGGTGCAGTGGAAGGGGCACGACGACCCGGTCACGGCCGCCGACCACGCCGCGAACGAGATGCTCGTGCGCGAGCTGCATCGCCATTTCCCCAACGACGCGGTCTTGTCCGAAGAATTTCCCGACGACCTGGCGCGGCTCGGCAAAGACCGCGTCTGGATGGTTGATCCGATGGACGGCACGAAGCAGTTCATCGAACGCATCGGTGAATTCGCTGTGATGATCGGGCTTGCGGTCGAAGGCGAAGCGAAGCTGGGCGTGGTCTACCATCCATCGGTTGACCGGATGTATTACGCCGCGCCCGCCATCGGCGCGTTCATCGAAGAGAAATGGTCAACCAAACGCTTGCGCGTCGCGCCGATCAGCGAGCCGTCGCAGATGACGGCGGCGATGAGCCGTTCGCACCACAGTCCCAAAGTTGATCTGATCCTCGAAAGGCTCGGCGTGACCGAGCGTCTGCGACACGGCAGCGTGGGGTTGAAATTCGGGTTGATCGCCGAAGGCCGCGCCCATCTTTACGTTCACACCGGCGCGCGGACCAATCAATGGGACACTTGCGGCCCCGAAGCGATTCTGCGCGAAGCTGGCGGTGTGGTGACCGATTGGAATGGCGACCCGCTGGCGTACAACCGGCCGGAGATTCGCAATCTGCGCGGCATCATTGCCAGCAACGGAACGATTCACGAGCGGATTCTGGACGTGACAGCGTCGGTGTTGTCCGAGCGCAAAAGCGTGGCTCGCTCAGAAGATCAAAAGGGAAGTGATGAGTGATGGGTGAAATTTGGGCGCTTTTGTCCGCACCCTCAGCCGTGTGTTAAATTCGTGGCCGCGCAGGACGAAACTTTGGCTGGGCTGAAAGCGTAGACCGGCGCGCGAACCCGAAAATTTCCCCGAGGAGTCAGTTTGATCACCAGCACCACGCACCGCCTGAGCGAGCTTCAGCAAACTATCGAAACCGTTATTCGCGGCAAATCGGAGGCCGTCCATCTGGCCATCGTCACCCTGCTCGCCGGCGGGCATCTGCTGGTCGAAGACGTTCCGGGCGTCGGCAAAACGACGCTCGCGCACACCATCGCGCGCTGTCTCGATTCCAGCTTCCAGCGCATTCAATTCACTTCCGACCTGCTGCCTTCGGACATCATCGGCGTTTCGATTTACAACCAGCACAACGGCGATTTCGAATTCAAACCCGGCCCGGTCTTCGCCAACGTCATCCTGGCTGACGAGATCAATCGCACGACGCCGAAGACCCAAAGCAGCCTGCTCGAAGCGATGGCCGAAGGCCACGTGACGGTCGAAAATCAGACCTACGAATTGCCGCGGCCTTTTATGGTGCTGGCCACGCAAAATCCGGTGGAACATCACGGCACTTATCCGCTGCCCGAATCGCAGCTCGACCGTTTTCTGATGCGCGTGCGGATGGGCTATCCGTCGTTCGCTGAAGAGAAAGAGATTTTGCGGCAACAGAACCATCATCATCCGCTCGAACGGATCACGCCGGTGATGAGCGGCGACGACGTGATGGATTTGCAGCAGGAGATCAAAAACGTTCGCGTTGACGGGGTGCTGTTGGATTATCTGATGGAGATTGTCACCTCGACGCGCAACTCCGAGATGCTCGACCTGGGCGTCAGCCCGCGCGGATCGCTGGCGCTGTATCGCGCGGCGCAGGCGATGGCTTTCACCGAAGACCGGGCTTATTGCATCGCCGACGACATCAAACGCCTGGTCATCCCCGTCTTCGGCCATCGCGTGGTGGTCAATTCCCGCTATTCGAGCCGTCTTTATGACGGCAGCGATGGGGATTACGCGCTGGCCGAGGTCGTCAAAAGTGTGCGAGTGCCGATTTGATTGCGGATTGGAGGAGTTGTCAGTCTATGAATTCAGATGATTTGAAACGCCGGACGAAAGCTTTTGCGTTAAGGGTTATCCGGTTGGTCGAGACTTTGCCGGCGGCCAGAGTTGCTGAGGTCATCGGCGGACAACTGATCAGGTGCGGAACATCCGTTGGGGCTAACTACCGCGCTGCCTGCCGCGCCAAATCACCAGCCGGCTTCGCCGCCAGGATGGCCGTCGCCGAGGAAGATGCCGATGAATCAATCTATTGGATGGAGTTGTTGGCCGAGTCCCGGTTGATCCAAAAAGAGCGAGTCGAAGATCTGATAGACGAAGCTGATCAGCTTGTCTCTATCTTTGCTTCCTCGGCTTCCTCGGCTTTCTCGATCAATCCAGCGCGAGGAGGCCAGCATAACGATTAGGGAAAAATGGAGACTGAAGCTCCGCAATCCGCAATCCGATGATGTTTCGTTTCTTCCGCCGGAAAAAATCATTCCGTTTCGTGCTGATCTCGGCGATGTTGACCGTGGCGGCGATTGGCATTGCGCTGATTTCTGCGGTGGCCGGGCAGGTCGGCGAATACGAGCTTGAATCGCTTGGCTCGAAAGCCGCGCTCGGCCTGGCGCTGGTCATTGTGGTTTACGTCGTGCCGCGACTGGCGCAAAGGCTGCATCTCAACTCCGATTTTTCTATTCACGTCCCCAATGCCGGGCTGATTTTTTTCGCGCTGATTCTGATGGTCACGATCCTCAGTTTGAGCAGCGGGAACAATCTGCTCTATCTGGTGCTGGCGGTGCTGCTGGCGACGGCGTTCGTCTCGTGGGCCGCGTCGCGCTTGGACCTGCGCCGCATCGCGGTCTCCGTTCGTTTCCCGAACCACATCTTCGCGGGCGAATCGGCTCCGTTCGATGTCACGGTGTCGAATCGAAAAAGGCTGTGGCCTTTGTTTTCACTGACGGTGGCGATGTGGGAACAGGATTCGACGCCGGCTTCAAATCCGGTTTCCGAATCCGCCAGGGTGACGGAGCTGGTCTATCTGCCGATTATTCCGGCCAGGGCGCAGGCGCGCGCGCGCGTCGAGCGCAGCTTCGCCAAACGCGGGGTCTATCCGATCAACGGCTTTCTGGCCCGCACGCGGTTCCCCTTCGGCTTCATCGAGCATTGCCGTTACATAGAGACGACCGGAGAGATAGTGGTCTATCCGCAGCCGCAGCCTTTGGACGATTTCCGCCGTCTCCTGCCGCTGTTGCAGGGGCGGATCGAAAGCCGCGTGAAAGGCAGCGGCAGCGATCTTTATGCGATTCGCCAATACCTTTCGAGCGATCACCATCACCACATTGACTGGAAGGCGACGGCCAAGACTACCCGCTTGATGGTGCGCGAATACACGCGCGACGACGATTGGCGCGTCACGATAGCCTTCGACCCGCGAGTTGAAAAAGAGAGCGCCGCCGCGCCCGAATTCGCCGAAAAGTTCGAGCGCGCTATCACGCTCGCCGCGAGCCTGGTTTCGCATTTCATCCGCGAGGGAGTCGAAGTGCGATTGCTGGCCACAGACGGCGATTCCGGATTCGGCATCGGGCGCGCGCATTGTTACCGGATGCTCGACCGGCTTGCCCGGCTCGTCCCGGCGACCGGCGAAGATGGGCTGGGCGGGCGAAGCCCGGTCTTGCCGCCGGATGACCAGCTCAGGATCGTGATTGCCTCGGCGGCGCGAAATTCGCTTTCAAACTGGCCGATGCATTCGACCCAGACGATAAACTTTGAAGAGCTGTAAATGAGTCTCGACCGTTTCTTCATCTTTTCATCTTACGCGATGTTCACGACCGGTTTCGTGATGCTCGCGGCGACGCGCCATCTCGACGGCCTTTCGCTGGCGTTGTTCGCAGTCGGGTTGTCAGCCGGCTGGTTGATTGATACCGGCCGTTTGCGGTGGAGCATCTCGCAACGGCGCGCGAACTGGCTGATGGCCGGTTATCTGTTTTTCGCCGCCGCCGAATGGCAGGTCTTCGGAATGTCGCCGGTCATCGTCATTCTGCATTTCGTCTTCTTCGCCTCATCGCTCAAGCTGCTGCGGAAAAAGACCGGGCGCGACTGGCTGTGGCTTTACGTGGTCACATTCTGCCAGGTGCTGATGACGGCGGGGATGATGGTTGACACGACTTTTCTGTTCCTGCTGATCGTTTATCTTTTCGCCGCCGTCTCGACGTTCGCCGGTTACGAAATCCACCGGTCGGCGCTCGCCTTTGCGGCCAGTCACGCTTCGCAGCCAATCGTCGTCGAATATTGGAAAGAGGGCAAAGCTGAGCTGCGGCGTTTGGGATCGCCGCGTTTGCGCAGCCTGGCTCTCTTTTCGGCGTTTGGGCTGGCGGTGATTCTGCTGCTCGCCGCGCCGCTTTTCCTGGCGATGCCTCGCGTGTCGAGAGGATTTTCGCGCAACGGATTGCTGCGCACCGAGACGCTTTCGGGCTTTTCGGACAGCGTGCGGCTGGGCGAGGTCGCCCAGGTCAAGCTCAACCCGCAGGTGGTGATGCGCGTGCGCGTCAGATTTATGCCCGATGAGAGAAATGGCGGAGAGAGAAGAATGCTGCGGTGGCGCGGCGTGACGCTCGATCATTACGACGGTCAGAGCTGGAACTATACCGGCCCCCAGCCGGTCTTCCTGAGAAAAATCGGCGACAGCTTTCGTCTGACCGAAGGCGCCTGGACGCGCCAATACACCGAGCAGCGGTTTTTCGTCGAGCCGCTCAACATCAACACGGTCTTCGCCGCTCCTCATCCGTTGTTGGCTGTCGGGCTGCCCGAACTGGCGCGCGACGAAGGCGACGGGCTTTGGACTGCGCCGCACGAATTTCACAAACTCGATTACACGGTCTTTTCCAACACCGCCGAAGTCGAGGACGCCGAGCTGGCCCAGGACGGCTCGCGCAGCCTCGCTTCGGAGATTCAACGCCGTTACCTGCAACTGCCCGAAGGTCACGACCGGCGAATCGGCAAGCTGGCGGATGAAGTCACACGCGGGGCGAAGACGCAGATCGAGATTGCGCGGCGCATCGAGAGCCACCTGCGCACGGCATACGATTACACGCTCGATCTGCAGCGCGTCGAGGACGGCGATCCGGTGGCCGATTTCCTCTTCCACACGCGGGCGGGCCATTGCGAATATTTCGCTTCGGCGATGGTGCTGATGCTGCGCTCGCGCGGCCTGCCCGCGCGCCTGGTCAACGGATTTCAGATGGGCGAATACAACGACGCGGCGGATGTTTACACCGTGCGCCAGTCGGACGCCCATTCGTGGGTCGAAGCCTGGTTTCCGGCGCGCGGCTGGGTGGCGTTCGATCCGACGCCGCCCGCGGGCTTGAGCGTTTACGGCGACGGCGTGATGGCCTGGCTGCGCCATTACCGCGAAGCGTTGGAGATGATGTGGCTGGAACACGTCGTCGGGTTCGACACGGGCAAACAGATTTCGATGGCCTTCACCGCCCAGGCCTGGGTCTCATCGTTGTTTTCGACCTATAAGTGGAACGTTTCTTCGCGCTGGTTCGATTGGGTGTCGAAGCTGGCCCGGCTGGTCGAAGCGTGGCGGGAGCGAGGGAGCGGATTTGACGGAAAGTTTTTTGCGAGCGGAGGGCCGTCCGATGGAGCGCTCGGCGTAATCTTCCATCCGCTGATGCTGGCCTTCTTCGGCGTGATGCTGGCCTCGGTCGCTGCCTTTTCCTGGCGCAGACACCGCCAATCGTGGCAAAGGAAAGCCGGGCGCGACCGGGCGGCTTCCGCCATCGCTTTTTATCGGGAGATGCTGCGGACGCTCGAACGCCGAGGTCACAAACGCGCCGCAGACCGAACTCCGGCGGAATTCGCCGCCGGGTTGCGAATGCCCGCCGTGACGGAAATCACAGACTTTTACCAGCAGGTTCGATTCGGCCATCAGCCACTCGACGATGACGAAATCGCGCGCATCGGCCTTCTGCTGCGCGATTTGAAAAAACAGTCCTGAGACCAAGCCTGGGAGCGCAGCGCTCCCAGGCAAACTGAAATGGCCATTGCCGCAATCGTCACAATGTATTCAGCCTTCCTGGTCGTCGGCTGGCTGGCCGCGCGCAAAGTCAAAGACGGCGCGGCGGAAGACCTGATCGTGGCCGGGCGCGCGATGCCCGTCTGGCTGGCGACGCTGACGATGACCGCGACGTGGGTTGACGGCGGCTACCTGCTGGGCACGGCAGAAGGCGTTTACAAATCGTCGCTGGCGTCGGGAATTCAGGGCGGCTTGTGTTTCGGCCTCAGCCTGATTCTGGGCGGGCTGATTTTCGCGCGGCGGATGCGGCAGTTTGAATTCACCACGCTGATCGATCCGTTCGAGGCGCGGTTCGGAAAACATTGGGCCGCCGTGCTGTTCCTGCCCGCGATGATGGGCGAAGTGTTTTGGAGCGCGGAACTGCTGGTCGCCATCGGCTCGACCTTCGGCGTGATATTGAAGATGCCGCTCGTAACGGCGATCCTGCTTTCGGCTGCGGTGGTGGTCGCTTACACAATGGTCGGCGGAATGTGGTCGGTGGCCTACACCGATGCGTTTCAACTTGGATTGGTGGTATTGGGATTGGCCTTCGCTTTGCCGTTTGCGATGGAGGCCGCCGGAGGATTCGACGCCGCCTGGTCGGGCTACGCGGCGGCGCGAGCGGAACGCGGATTGTTCTTCCCGCCTTTGCAACCGAGCGGAACCTTCTGGACTTCGCAAACGATCATCAACTGGTGGGACGTGAGCGCAATGCTGGTGTTCGGCGGCATCCCCTGGAACTGTTATTTCCAGCGCGTGCTGTCGTGCCAGACGCCGGTCAAAGCGCAATTGCATTCGATCTTTGCGGGAGTGCTGACGATTGCTTTGACGATCCCGCCGTTGCTGCTCGGCGTTGCGGCGTTCAAATACAACTGGCCCTCCGATCTGCTCGCGCAGCTTCAAGCGCAGCCCGCGCAAACATTGCCGATGCTTCTGCAATATGTCACGCCACCGTTTGTCGCTTTGTTGGGATTGGGCGCGATCATCGGCGCGGTGACCTCCAGCTTCAGCTCTTCGATTTTATCGGCGGCTTCGATGGTGAGTTGGAACTGCTTTCGGCGATTGTTGTGGCCCGATCTTTCGGTAGCGCAGATGAAACGGTTGATCCGCTTCTCGATCGTGGTGCTCGGCGCGTTGGCGGCGGTGATGGCGTTGAAGGTTCAGAGCGTCCAGGCGCTGTGGTTTTTCACCTCCGACCTGATCTTCGTTCTGCTCTTTCCGCAGTTGCTGTTTGCGCTCTTCGATCCGAAGGTGAACCGCATCGGCTCGATCACGGCGTTCTGCGTGTCGTTGGTGTTGCGATTGGGCGGAGGCGAGCCGCTTTTCGGATTGCCGCATTTCATTCCGTACCCCGAAATCTTCACGAGCGATCCGGCTAGCTGGTACGATTCGGGCGTGATGTTGTTTCCGTTCAAAACGCTGGCAGCGGTCGTCGGAATCGTGTTGTTGCCGGTCGTTTCGCGCTTGACCGCCGCGTGGGATGCGCCGCGTCCGCTGCGAAACGTGAGATGACAATTAAATCCCCATCTCTTATCATCACCCAACCACCTGATTACGATATCTGGGAAAAACCGAGGAGGAAAGATATGAGCTTCAAGGGCGCGGACAAAAAAATGTAAGACAAAAAAATGAAGAACCGGCAGGATGGTTCTTCATTTTTTTGTCTTACATTTTTTTGTCCGTGGCAGTTTAGTCTGGCAGGCGACCACGGTTTTTGAAATGTGTCCCGACATCAGTTGGGCCACCAAGAAATCTGCAACCAAAAATCCAGGGCGGCAGATGTATCTGGTGAGGGGCATTTTTGCGAAGGGAGGTTACCTCTGTGCCTAATCAGTTTATCTACCATCCCGACCCCAACGAGGTGATTCGGATAAACGTCGAGCCTGTTCGTCGCCTGGCTGGCCGGCTATACAAATCCGCGCCTGGCTATCTGCGCGGGCGTAATCCGGAACCAGGGGATCAGGAGGCTGACGCTGAAGAAGGCGGGCTGCTTTCCGCGCCCGATATTGATGACATTGATGACACCGATGAAGACGAGGCTTCACTCTCCAGTCACCAAACGAAAGCCGAAACTGCTGCGCCAGGAGAGCCGCCGCCAGAGAAAGCTGCCGCCTTCAAAACCAGCCCGGCCAGACAGCGGGCAACGACGTTCTTTGAGGAACTGGTTTACGCCGGACAGCGGGGCTTATCAGATGCTCAGCGAACCTACAATCCGGCTCAAGGAGCTTCGTTCAACACTCACGCGACCAGACGGGTTTGCGGCGCGATGCTGGATTTCATCAAGGAGGAATCCGGCGGAGCGGTCCGGGTCAGCCGTGGGACACGTCGCTTCATCAACGAGATTCACGAAGCGCAGAACCAACTCCGGCATGACCTCAGCCGTGAACCCGAAATTGATGAGGTCACGAAATACCTGAAGCAAAGCCGCGAGATGTCTGTCGAGTAGGTGGCTCAGGTTCTGGACGCGCGCAAGCAGGTGCTGAGCGAAGGCGCAGCCAAGCTGGAAGAACACCGAAAAAAATTGCCGAACGCCTGATTGTCACTCAGGAAAAGATCACGCTTGGGTTCATTTTGATGACGACGCGGTACGAGGTCGTCGAGCCGCCCGATTCCGATGAAGACCAGGATGATTGGAGAGGCGGTTGGGGAGTGGCGTCTGCGGAACTATCACCGGAAGAGACTTTCCTGAGAGAAGAGTTTGTGCGGGCGCTTGAAGCGGACCGAACAACGTACTGGTCAGATGAACGCGCGCGGCCCTACGAGCTTGAAGCGCAGGTCAATCAAACGCTCGTTTTTGAGACTTGTATCTTTTTTCCCTTCAGGTGGAGCGGCCCCCCGTCGCGGAGGTCTTGCCGCGCTTTCCTATTCCGCGTGCTCACCGCGCCCGCCCCTTTCTTCTCGCCAACTGCTTTTTCCCATGGACCGGGATAAAAAAACTGCTCGCCTTGATATAAATCGGCTTTCGGCGACGTCACAACAAGTGTAAGTAGTAATTCGGGCACAAATGTAAGCGTTAATTCGGGCGCGAGACACCGCCCTGCAGATCGCAACCTCGTGAAGACCGATTTCGACGAAATCTATCAACTCCACTGGCGGGAGGTTTTCCGTTACCTGCGCCGACAGACCGGTTCGCGCGTCGAGGCCGAAGATATTTTGCAGGAGACGTTTTTGAAGCTGCACGTGTATCTCGCCTCCGAGCCGGCTATGTCGGCTATTTCCAACTTGCGCGCTTGGTTGTTTCGGGTCGCGACCAATCTGGTCCGGGACAGACGGCGCAATAAAATCCGTGCGCTTCAGCGCGAAGAGAAGCACACCTTGTTGCCTGGAGTCGTGGATTTCCATCTGAAGCTGGAGCGACAGCAACTTGTCCGGCGTGCGTTGCAGCAACTCTCGCCGCAGATGCGCCAGGTGCTATTGCTCGCAAACGAAGGATTTTCGTACCGCGAAATCTCCTCAATCACCGGCATTGCGACGACCTACGTCGGCGTGCTGTTGCAACGCGGGCGAGCGGCTTTCAAGGAGCACTACCAGAAACAGCATGAGCGAAAACACGCAACAAATGATGGCTAACGGCCAATGCCTGGACGGGTTGGCGCTGCAGAATTTTTTGGATAGCGAATTGGACGACATGGCGGCGGAGCTGACCTTTCATCACCTCGAACGCTGCCCGCGATGCGCCGCCGTTTTTGGTCAACTGCGGGAGCTGAAGAATTTCTGCCTCGAACGGCTTGGCGCTGAGGATGAAGACGAGGCGGCGTTCTCGCACCTGATCATGGAAAAGACACGCGCCAGGATCACAGCAGCACTGGCCGCGCAGCGTGAATCCGAAGCGAAGCAATTGTGGTGGCGCTCCATCTCGTGGTCTTGGCGGCCGCTGGCGGTGGCAGCAGGAGTGATGCTGGTGCTGGGTATTGGGATATTCATTTGGAGCAGCCGTAGGGAGCCTGCGCCGCAAATCAGCCAGAGCCGTCCTCAGCCCGCGCCAGCGGCAGATGTTGAACGCAGAGCGCCAACAGGTACAGACGTAAAGTCATCAGTGCAGCCGACGCCACAGGCACGGCCTATGCTCACGCCTACTGCACCCAAGACTGCAGGGCAGAGATCAAGGCTGGCGGATTTACTGGCCATCAATGTTGACCTGAATGATTACTCCTCGTTGGCGGGGCCAAGACGCGGCGGGGTCGGGAGCGAAGAGGAGAAAGCGATCAGGTTGCCGCGCGCGCGCGCGCGACTTGAGCTCAAGTTGCCGCCAAACAGTGACCCTGGCCGTTATCGAGTAAGCATAATGGACGCTTACCTTCGGCCAGTGATTGGTAAACCAGCCATCAGTCAGGACGGTGATCGCCTGACGGTGGAACTCGATCTTCGTCGCTTGCCCCAACGATCTTACTACCTCCGTCTCACTCACGGAGATGAAGCGCCCGGCTTCTATCGAGTAAGCATAAACACCGAGTAGCGGCGTTCGCACCAATGTGCGATCAGACGATCAACGGCCAATGCCGTGTGTGGTTACCCTTTGCGGAGATGCAGCTATGGCTCGATTACACAATCAACGATGGCGTCGCCGGATTCCGGCGCCCCGCGCGAGCCTATTGATTGGCTTGTTGTTCTGCATCTGGCCGTGGATGGCCGCAGACACGGCGTCCTCGTTTCCACCGCCAACCAGCAAGGCACCGCAGCAAGGAGCGCCGGAAACGCGCTCGCTGGAAATGGGTGAGCCGGTAGAACGCGAACTGGTCGGCGGTGAGACGCACGCTTACCGGATCACGCTCGATTCCGGCCAACTGATGCGAGCCGTCGTTGACCAGCGCAACATTGACGTGGTGGTGGAGATTTACAGCCCGGAAGAAAAAAGGCTGACGTGGGTCGACCGCCCGAACGGTGTGCGCGGCCCCGAAGCCATCTCTGTCATCGCCCGCGCCGCCGGTCACTACCGTCTGGTCGTGCGCTCGTTGGAGAAAAGGGCGGCTACCGGACGTTATCAGCTCTCCCTCAAAGAACTCCGCGCGGCCGCGCAACAAGATGCAACCCGCATCGCCGCCGAGCAGGCGGTAACCGAAGGCGCGCGGCTGATGACGCGCGAAACCGCCGACTCGCTACGTCAGGGCATCACTCAATTCGACCTGGCGCTCAAGCTGTGGCGCAGCTTGCAGGAACGCTACGAAGAAGCGGTCGCGCTTTATGGCCTGGGATGGAGTCACAACACGCTCGGAGAATACCAGCAGGCCATCCACTACTTCAGCCAATCCAACCTGTTGATGCAGGCCGAAAGGAGCCTGGAGGGCGCGGCTCAATCGCAGAAAGGCCTGGCCTGGGCTTACCTCTACACAGGCGAAATCGAGCAGGCGCGCGAATATTTTTCTCAGGCGCTGCAAATCCATCGCACGCTGGGGAACGCTCGCGGAGAAGGGATCGCGCTCTATGGGCTTGGCTGGGCTTACTACTTTGCCAGAGATAATCAGCGGGCGCTCGATCATTTCTCGCGCTCGCTCGAAATCCGGCAGGCGACGAAGGATCGCCGTGGCGAGGCGCTCGCGCTCGCGGGCGTGGCTCGCGTCTACAAACGTCTGGACGAAAAGAAGTCGGAAGCGATCGGGGTTCTCAAACGCGCGCTCGAACTCCTGCGCGAAACAGGCGATCAGAACGGAGAAGCGGACATCCTCTCCAATCTCGGCTGGGTCTACTACTCGCTTCGCCAGGACGAGCAGGCGCTCGATCATTTCGGGCAGGCCCTGCAACTCTGTCGCAAGATCGGAGACCGCCCAGCCGAAGCGACGACGCTTTACGGGATCGCCGCCCTCGCCGAACGAAAGGGTCAACTCCGCGAAGCTTGCGATCAGATGAAAGCCGCATTGGAGATCATCGAATCCCTGCGCAGCAAAGGCGCCAACCAACAACTTCGCGCTTCGTACTTGAGCGCCACGCAGGAATACTACGACCTCTATATCCAGGCGCTGATGAAGCTGGATCGGCTTCATCCCGCCGAAGGCCATGCCGCTACAGCGTTGCAGGCAAGCGAGCGCGCCCGCGCCCGCGGCTTGCTCGAAATGCTGCTCGAAGCCAGCTTTGATCTGCGACAAGGGGTTGATCCGGCGATGCTCGAACGCGAACGCCGGCTGCAGGACCAGATCAACGACAAGGACTTTCGCCGGCGCCAATTGCCGGCAGCCAAACGGAATGAACAAGCCGCAAGTTTGACCAAAGAGATCGAGACGCTGACCGCCGAGTTGCAGGGAGTTCAGGCGCAGATTCGCGAGCGCCATCCACAATATGCTGAACTGACGCAGCCTGCGCCGCTCAGCCTCACGGAAATTCAACGGCAGGCGCTCGACCCCGACACCTTGCTGC
>Ga0247727_10003298_pt1 | contig 35851 bp, 21 predicted proteins | sample WisWelCaveWW1625_FD_202498 | JGI IMG/M metagenome (GOLD analysis project Ga0247727, IMG submission 202498) | Biofilm microbial communities from Wishing Well Cave, Virginia, United States - WW16-25 | ecosystem: Environmental > Aquatic > Deep subsurface > Groundwater > Cave microbial mat | place...
GCGCCGGATGACGACGGCGACGGTTGGAGTGATTCCGCGGAGCGGCGACTCGGCTCGGAATATCTGCGCCAAACGGTTTTTGGCTTCGGGATCAATAGCACGCCCGAACATCGCGAAGTGCCAACGATATCCTTAACACAAATCAATTTGGAGTGGCGGGATAACAGCGCGAACGAAACCGGCTTTGAAATCGAGCGCAGACAGGACAATCAAGCCTTCGCGAAAATTGCCGAGGTCGCGGCGAATGTTACGGCTTATGCTGATACCGGATTGACGCCTCTCACCTCGTATCGCTATCGTGTGCGTGCTTTCGATGTGAGCAACAATGCCTACACTTTCTCGAACTACTCCAACGAAACAACGGATGCAATCACTGCGGTCAAGGAACACAGCGCACGAATGCTGTTGGAATTTGAGCTGTCCCAAAACTTCCCCAACCCCTTCAATCCCTCCACCACGATTGATTACGCGTTGCCTCGCGCGAGCCATGTGCAATTGACCATTCTCGATCTCGTGGGCTATGAAGATTGAGATTGAGTTCAAATTCCGGTGGAAACGCCTGCTCGCTATCTTGAAAAGGAAGAGCCGCGCCAATTTTAACCCGGCCAAGCTTCAGGCCGGCAATGAAACTCCCTTTTTGAATCTGATCGAGATAGAAGCGGCGAGATGGCGACCGATCACGCAGGGAAGTTGTCTTGTAACTCAGTTCCACTCGAACGGGCAGCAGGGCACCCACAAAAAATCGCGGCGTTTCGTATCGCACTTCACAATTAAAAGGGATAGTCAAATAATTGTCGCTCTCGAGAAAAACGTCGAGCTCCTCTCTGCGTATCGTGTCAAAGAAAGCGTGCGCGAACGGCAGCTCAACCACGAGAAAGGCGCTCCCTTTTACTTCATGGCGTAGAGAAAGAAACAGCGCGAGCGTGCGGAAAGAATAATTGATGGAATTGCGCGAATTCGTTGAAAGCTTATCGTCAAGCGAGGGCTTGAAAATCTCCAACAAAAAAGTTGTTTTGGATTGGGATTCAAACATAAAAGGCTGCGCCGAGAGCACGCACGGCAAGAGCACGGCGGTGAAGGCGGGCGCAATTAAAAACTCCGTATTCTATGCGGCATGTTGGTTTGCTCCCTTTAGGGATGAACTCTGAAAAAAAATCTATGGCACGATCACAATGATTCGCAGCGGCCCGCCGCTCCCGCCTTTGATCTTCATCGGCAATGCAATCACCGTTGCGCCGGTCACTGGCAGTTGCTCGAGATTGGCAACGTTTTCAAACGCGGGAACGTTCGCGCCAAACAATGTCACGTGGCTTTCGAAGAGTGTGGACTGCCCGTAATCAATGCTCGGCGTATCGAGGCCGATTGCGCTGATCTTGCGATTATTGACGAGCCACTTCGCCGCCTCAGGATGCAAGCCCGGAAAGTGCAGCTTCGCCACCGCCTCCGCGCCAAACTCCACTGTGCCGAGGTATTGCTCGCGATTCGGCCAGAACTTGCCATAGCCCGTGCGCAACAACACGATGCTCTTGTCGGGAATTTGGCCATGCGCTTGTTCCCACGCTTCGAAATCCGCAACGGAAACTTGATAGTCGCGATTCGTTGCAGCAGCTGCAGTGACATCGAGAACGATCGCAGCGCCGAGCAACTGCTCCAACGGAATTTGATCGGAAGTGAATTTGCCTTCTGAAAAATGAATCGGCGCATCGAGGTGTGTGCCGCCGTGCTCGGCCGCGGTGAAATTATTTGCGGCATAATAAAAGCCCGCGGGCGTCACGCCGTCTGCAACTTTTTCGAGCGCGAAAGGTTTGGCCGTGGGCCAATAAAGCGTCTCTTCGGAAAAGGCATGCGTGAGATCGACCAAGCGGCCATTGGGAAACGGCGCAGGTTGGGGAGCGCAAGCGAACCAAAAGACGAGCAGCGCAAGGCAAGAGCACGATAGCAGGGGACGAGAGAACACGGCGGCCTCCTTGAGTTTGCGTTACAAAACTACTTCTTCAACATCTTGAAAGCATGCGTCCATTGATTGCGCAAGAAACCCGGAATGCACCAGAGGATACACAACGGCTCGATGGCACGCGCGGCTTCAACGCCGCCCATGTCCTCCACTTCAAAGCCGAAGCGCTCGAGGATTTTGCGGACTTCCTGCTTCGCGTTTTGCTCGTTGCCGCAGATGAACATGCTCGGCTTGAGGCCGCCGAAATCCGGATTGACCATCAACGCGCTGCCGACGCTGTTAAAAGCTTTCACGAAATGCGCGTCGGGATAGGCCGATTGCAATTGCTCCATCAGCGAATCGTTGAGCGAGGTGAAAAATTTCAGCACGCCTCTTTCCGGCGGCGCTTCGGCGAGCGGGTTGGTGGCGTCGATGATCGTTTTACCGGCGAGATTTTTTGCGCCGGCTATTTGCAACGTTTCTTTTGCCGTCGTGCCTTTGGCGGCCAGCACGAGGAGATCACCGAAGACCGCTGTTTCAGCGAAGCTGCCGATGCGCGCACTTTTGCCGGATTGCTTTTGCCACTGCGCAAGTTTTTCCGGGCTGCGCGTACCCACCATCACTTCATAGCCGTGTTTGATAAAGCCGTTGGCCAGCGTTTGCCCCACAAGGCCCGACCCAAGAATTCCTATTTTCATTTGACTCTCCCTTCTTGGTGAGATACGTTCGTTCGGATTGACGCAAAAATCTTACGCATTTCTTGGCTCACAAGCAAATTGGAATTCGTTCAAGCTCAGGGTTGACAAAATCATGATTCCCTCTTATCTTGTTTTATCATAGGGAACGGCCCCACATCAGCGCGCTTGCATCATTTCCCATCCTTGAGACTACCCTCAAACTAGCTTTCGCTTAATAAACCGCGCGGCGGGGGACTAAGCGAAGAGTAACAAAAACCGATTATTTTACTTCGTATCCAAAATATTTTGTGAAAATCACCGTTCTGTCGGTGTCTCATTCACTGATATACACACTCGTTAAGGTTGAATTTGTGTCCGCAACACCCATGTTGCGCGCGCTGTTTCTTCGCAACTAAATGTTGCGATACCGGATAAGCGCACACAAACCAAACTTTAACGAGCCTAAAAACCACCCGGTACTTTCATCCTTGCACCCACAGCGCGCTCCCAATTGATAGGCAAAAAAAACTCCTCTGCATGTTGAACGTCGCTTCATACCTACATCCCAACGGCTCTTCCATTGAAGGCGGCATGTCCGAAAGAGAGTGGACGTTGCTGATTACACGAATCAAGTCGGGCGAATGCACGCCATTTTTAGGCGCGGCCGCGAGCTACCCACTTCTGCCATTGGGCGGAAAAATTGCTTCGGATTGGGCGGAAAAATATGACTATCCTTTGCAGGATTCCGAGAATCTTCCAAAAGTCTCACAATTCATGGCGCTCCAGTTTGATCCGGCTTTTCCCAAAGGCGCCATGCGGGATTATCTGCAGGAAAGGTTAAGCTTGAGCAGCAGCGTGCCAAATTTTGATAACAAGTATCAAATCCATCGGGTCTTGGCAGAGTTGCCGTTGCCGATGTACTTGACGACAAATTACGACGACTTTATGTCCATGGCTCTCACGCACGCCGGGAAGATGGATCACGTGTGCGATTATTGTCGCTGGAATGCCGAATTGCTCGAGAAGCCGCGTAAACTCCTCCCCGATTTTGATCCCACGCCGGGACAGCCGTTGGTATATCATCTTCACGGCATATTGGATGAGCCGGAATCGATCGTCGTCACTGAAGATGATTACATCGAATTTGTGCGCAAGATCAAACCGGAAGATTTGCCTCATCGTATCGTGCGCGCCTTTGCGGCTACCTCACTGTTGTTTCTCGGCCATCGTTTGGAAGATTTCAGCTTTCGCACGGTTTATAAAGGCTTGATCGATGCCACCTCTCGCGTCAACCGACGCCAAAGCATTTCCGTGCAGCTCCAGCCCAAGAGCGAAGCGCAAAAAGGCATTGCTTCGAACTTGGAGGCGATCATGAATTTAGCCAGGCTCATGAGCAAAGAAAATGCGCTGCATACGGAAATCAACGCCCGGATCGGCGTCATAAAGGCCTACCTCGATGAGAACAAAGTTTTTTCCGAGATCAATCAATTGGAAGGTGTATTGAATAACGTGGCTGCGGCTTATGACGATGCGCACCAAAAGGAGCACGCGTTGCCGGCGCGTGAATTGGACATCAAGATGTCGCACAAGGTCTTCAACCGCTTCAACATTCTGCAGCAAACCGTCAAACAATTGCACCGCGCCGAGCACGCGTTGGAATTTTTGCGCGAATATTTCAAGCAGCAGAATATCAGCATCTATTGGGGCGACGTTCACGATTTTGCGCGCGAGTTGCGCGACCGCTGCGAGAAAGCCGGGATTATCCCGTCTTAAAATGCCGCGGCGTTCGTGAACGTCCAAGCAACGCCTAGCAGAAACAAAGGCAACCTATGCAAAGCTCTTGGCCTGCGAATCCTTATCTGGGCCTGCAATCCTACCGCCGGGAGCATCGCCCGCTTTTTGCCGGACGCGATCGCGAAGCGGAGGAGTTGCTCTCGCGCATTATGGGCAACCCGTTCGTGTTTCTCTATTCGCGTTCGGGCGCGGGGAAAAGCTCGTTAATCAACGCGTTGCTGCAAGAGCGGCTGGAAGAGCAAGGCTTCACGGTGTTTCTGCTCCGCAATTTTGCCGCGGTACCGAAAGATCCGGCAGCGCCGTTGCTCAGCGCGAATCTCTTCTTCCATAACCTGGCGCTTTCTCTCTTTGATGAAATCTCGTTGAAAGTGGCGGTGCTGGAACAAAGCGAGGCGGGCATCGCTGCAGAAGAGTTTCATCAGCGCCAACTCAACAAACGGGTATTCGGGCAAATCTTGCAGCGCTTCGGCCGGCCCGAAGCGAACGGCAGCGGCGTTGGGCAAGAAAAAATTTACGCGCTGCAAGAGCGCCTGCAAAATTTGAACGAGGTTGCGCCGCCGGAATCGCTCGAGGCCGTAGGCAACGAAGAAGCGCCGTTCGTGTTGATCTGCGATCAAGCCGAGGAAATTTTTACCGCGGCCGAAAGTTATTGGCAGCACCGCGAGCCGTTCTTCAAGGGCGTCATCGCAATGGCTCAGGCCCTGCCGCAAGCGCGCTTCGTGTTCTCGTTTCGTGAAGAATTTTTGGCCTTTTTCGAGCGCAGCCTGCGCCATCCTCACCTCCATCCGTTTCATTTTCACCTGAATCTGCTGGATCAGAAAAAAGCCGTGCAAGCGATTGTTCGCCCCACGGAACTGCGCGAGGCGCACAACGGCAGAGACCGGGTTTACGATAAAAAATATGCGCCCGGCCTTCCCGAGTTGATCGCCAACGAGCTCGCTCAAATCCGCGACAGCCGCGAAAAGGATGCGCGTGTTTTCATTCCGGGCGAGTACGTGGAGCCCGTGCAATTGCAATTGGTTTGCCATACGCTTTGGGCCAAGCCGGGGCTAGGAGAAGAAATCACGTTCGCACATTGGGATGAAATCGGCCGCGGCGAAAAGGTTTTGGTTGATTACTATGAAGAGTCGTTGCGCGAGTTGCGGCGGGAACCGGGCTTTCCCGGCGAGGAGGAATTGCGCGACTGGATTGACAACGAGCTGATTACCGAGCTGAATACGCGCAATTACAAGCTGATCAATAATAAAGCAAATGAAGTTGCGGGCATGCCGCTCACCATCATCAAAGCGCTGGAGGATCGGCGGCTGTTGCGCACGGAAGATCGCGCCGGAGCCTCATGGGTTTTTCTCAGCCACGACCGTTTGATCAATGCGATTCGCCAATCGCACGACCGCTTTCGCCGTTTGCACACGCAAAAACGTTATCGGCGCTTCGAGTTGATGGCGGGCTTGGTGACCGTGCTCGCGGCTCTGGGCGCGCTGCTGTTCGCCGACAAGTGGATCGCCTCCTCCCAAACGACCGGGGAGCAGGCCTTGCGCCATTTGCTCTCCGCCAAAACGCATTTTCAAAAAAGAAATTTTGCGGCAGCAGAGCACGAGCTTTACGAATCTATCAGAAACGCTCCGACCGCCGAGGCCTCTTTGTTGCTGGGCAAAACATTGGAGCAACTTGGCAAAGATACTCTTGCCTTGCAGCAATATCAAAATACCGCGCAATTAGCCGAGGGCGAAACCGAAGCCTATCTGCGCGCGGGTTTATTGCGCCTTGAAATGAAAGACAGCGCCGCGGCTTTTATGGACTTGGAAAAATATTTTGAGCGCTCCGAGCGTCCGCCGCGCGAAATTTTGGCCGCGCCCCTTTACGCCGAGATGGTGCGTTATTATTTCAGCGAGCATATCAAAACCGACGCGCGCCGGCTTCAAGCTTTAAACCATGCCATTGCGTTGCGGCACCGGCTCGTGCGCTATATTTCGGGAGGGAGATCACCGCAAATCGGGTTTGACGGTTTCGGATTCGTCACGTACCTCTTGGAAAACGGTCAAATCATTTCATCGCGGCCGAGGGATTTGCCCGGCTTGGAAAGCCGATTTACTCGCACCGCCGAGCCGAAGCCGATGGATCTGGTAGTCGCCAAAGGCCAAGCCGAGCTTCCGCTGTTTTATCTGGGGAGATTTTTCAAAGAAGAGTTATTCCTCGGAATCGGATTGACGGCTTTCGTCGAAATCGTCGAGCGCCAACAGGTTCCGGGAGAGTTGCATAGTTATCATGTTCCGTATTGAGGATCGTCGTTTAAATTACTTTCCCATGTCTCAAACCGCTAATCAACGCGAATTTAAAATTAGCGTAGCTTCGCGTTCATTCGCAGTTTCGGAGAAATGAGTAAGTTATTTAAATGGCCCTCCTAAGCGATTAGCATGCTAATACGCTTATGCCGCTGCGAGCGGCTTTAGTTCGAAGCGTTGCTTTTCATTTTGGCCGTAGGACCATCGCTCATGTGCAATCTTAAAAACCCGCATATTTTTTGGCGTCTCGGGCTGGTTATGATCGTGACTTCTAGCGGCGGCGCCGTGCGTTCACAAGAAATTTTTTCCGGCCGGGTAACGAACTCCGCGAATAACGGCTCAAAGCCGGTGCCCGAGGTTTTGGTCAAATACACGAGTACCGCGGTGAATTTGATCGAAACGCAAACGGATGCCAACGGCAATTACGAGCTCCATCTTCCTGCCGCGAGCGCGGGACCGGCTTTTTTGCTTTATCATTTGATCGGCTACAAAACCCAAATCGTCCGCATCGATGGCGGCACGAAAAGTTATAATGCCAAGCTCGAAACCTCCTTCTTTGCGCCCGATCATCTCGACCTTTCCGGTAACATCGTCAGCCGGAACGCTGGAATTGCCAAAGCTAAAATTTATGCGCACAACGGCGTGCTGCACGCCGAGACGGATGCCGGCGGAAAATTTCGGCTGCCGGTTTCGCTCACCGGCGAGGAAGAGGGTTATCTCTGGATCGAAGCCGAGAATTATGAAACGCGCATTCAGCGCGTAGAAAATTTGAAAAGCAATGCCAAGCCCACACTTCCCAACTTGGAATTAACGCCTTCGACTTTGGTGCGTTCATTTCATTTCGCAGTCCGGCGCAGTGACGATCCCAACCTCGTGCTGCGCGACGTGGAAATTCGCCTCAACGGCAAACGCTTTGGCAAGACCAGTGCGTCGGGCATTTTCGATACCACGAGCTTCACGCCCAGAGGCAAGAGGGGAACAATACAAGCCCGCTTTTCACATCCCAGTTTTGTGACAAAAGTCGCAGAATTTTCCGAACAGGATACGATCACCGGGAAAATTTTCTTGGAGCCGCCGGAGTTCAAAATCGCGGCCCAGGTTTCTTATCTCGACGAAAACGACGTGCTGCATCCTATTTCCAATGTCAAGTTTTATCATATGAAGCGCGAGCTTCCGGTTCAAAGAGTGAATGGGCGCTATCAACTGCGGGCCAAAGTGCCGCGCGGGGACGTATTCGAAGCCGTGATTACTGCACCTTCACGCGTGGAGAGCTTGCGTTTGAGCTTAACGAACAAGTTCTACCCTTTTCATGAAGATTCCTCGCGCATCGAATGGCTCGTCGCGCGTGCGCCGCTGAAGGTGCGCATCGCGATCGACTCCACTTACGGAAGCCACTCGGCATTGCCTGATAGCCTGGTTCTCGTGCAAGAGGATTTGTGGCTCAAAGCCGGAGCCGTCGATCGGGAAGGCAAATTTTTCGAGCTTGAAAGCAAGCGCTTGAATTATCCCAGAACTCGCGAGGGCTTGCAAGTGCTCGTGCTCTCCGAAAAATATGAAACGCTTCCGGAGCTGATCGGCGATTGGCAGATAGACGAAGAAGGCCGGCTGCTCGGGCTTATTCGCTTAAGGCCTAAAACTTCTTGGTTGACTTCTGCCGATGCAGGCGAAAATGAATCCGGCAAAGGCGTGCTCGTCATCACAACCAAACCCGAGGCCGCGGAGATCAGCCTGGAAGGCGTCTCAAATAGAAAGACCCTTTCACCGGATACGCTTGAAAACCTGCTCGCAGGCCGCTATTTGATCAAAGCCCAAAAAGGCGGCTATATCAATCACTATCACTTCGCCGACATAGTGGCGCAAGACACCACCAGGCTCGCTCTCGATCTCGGCGAGCCTTTCACGCCCCTCGCCAAACGCTCGCATCTCAAAATCGCGGCGGAGGCGGGTTTGCTGGGATGGAGCATCGACGCCTCGGGACAAAATGATGCGCCGGTTTTCCCCACCGGGAGATTAGGCGGCCACTTGCTCTATCGCCTCTCGCCAAATTGGGGCGTGAGAGTCTCATATCTCGCCAGCCGGATGCCGAGTTACTATTTGGATCAAGTTTTTGCCGTCGGGGTCTTTGCGGGAAAGAAGCGTTGGAAAGGTTCTTTCGAAGAGCGCTTGAGCTTGTTCGAAGCCTCGAAAGAAATCATTGCCAAGTTTGACGGCTTCTCGCATCAACTCAACCTTTGGCATTGCTTCGGCCGTGAAAAAATTTCATCGGAAAGTCTGCCTTATCTCGAACAATATCCCGGGGCCGTGCTTGCGGGCTTTGAATCTTCCTCGTTTCGCTCGATCAACAAAACGCCGAAAGTGACCGGGGCCAAGCCGAAAGAGCGCGAAATCTCCGCCGGAATTTTGTTGCGCGCCGGACGAGGGCTTTTTGACGTCCACGCGGGCTTCCTTCTGGATCGCGTCGCGATCACCAATGAAAAAGCCGTACAAAAGAACGCCAAGATCCGCAGGTTTTCCGTGCGCTATCTGTATTTTCTGAATTGAGAGGGTTGCCTCATGAGAAAAAATTTCAGCAAACACCTCGTTGATTACGTCGCCATCATGGCGTTCTTTGTTGCCGTGGGGTTTCTCATCGTGCTGCACGTGCAGCGCGCCATCTCCTTGCGTCTGTTGCTCATGCTCGTGCCGTTGAGCTCGTTGGGGCTGCTCGATTTCTTCATCATGAAAAATCCCGTGCGCTCGCTCAAATCCAAATTGGCCATCGGCGGCTTTTCCCTCGCCATCGCCCTGGCTTTTTGCGTCTTCTATCTGAAATTTGCCACCCCGGCGAGCCTCGAAAAATTCGGCCCGAATGATTTCGGAATTTTATTGATCGAGGCCGAAGGGCAAAACGGCGAGCATGGCGCGTTGCACCAACGCTTGGTGGAGTGCATTCGCGCTTTGCAAACCGACGAGCTCGCGCCGTTCCGCCAAGCGCGCTGCAACATGTTGACGAACGATAAACCCGAACTCGCCGGCGCGGAGCCGCGCGCTTATGCCGAGCTGATGATGCGCGAACGGAACGCGCGCTTGGCTTCTTTTTGTCGGCCCTGCGGCAGCGACTCGCTGTGCGAAACGATTTTCGTGAATCAGGAAGTGGTAAAACAAGGCCTGCCGCGCGAAAAACTCGAGCTGAAATTTCACCGGCGCGAATACGTGCAGAGCATGACGGACAACATCGTTGCCCTGTGGCAATTCATGAACGGCAAAAGAGCCTTCGACGCTTCAAGCGCGGCGCAGCAGCCCGCGGTGCTCACTTTGTTGGCCGCGCAGCGAAGTTTTGCCGAGGGCAAGCAGCTTTTCGAGCAGTTGAATGCCTTGACGGGCAATAGCCGGGAGTTGGAAGAGATCGTCTCCCAAACCGAGACTGCCATGCGGCGCTCGCTCCAACACGACAGCCTCAACGACGACGCATACAATATACTCGCTCACCTCAAAGTCAGATATCAAAACGATTACGAAGAGGCGAGCAAGCTTTATGAAGAAGCGCAAACGCTCAAACCCGGCAAATATGAGTACAACTGGAATCTGGCGCAAAGCTACCACGAGCAGGGCAAGAAGACGGAGGCCGTTCAGGTTTTGCAGAATTATCTCGATACCTACGGCGAACGCTTGACGCTATTGCAGTACGAGGCCATGAGCGGGCTTTTAGTACGATACAAAAGATGAGGGCCCGGTTCACGGCGTTTCCACGCAGCCTTTATAAAACGGGCTGAAGGGGTAAATCTCCATGTTGAAAAGCTTGTTCGCGATCATCGGATCGCCTTTAAATTCGGCGCGTGCGGCTTCTTCGTTTTCGGCGACGAGGATGAGCATGCCCTTGTCGGAATATCTTCCGCCCAACGGCAGCTTCTTTTCCTGCCGCAATCTTTTGAGATTCGCGTCGTGCTCTTTGAAGTAAAGCTGCTCGTGCGCCGGCTTGTCCTTTTGCCAAGCTTCGCCGAGTGAAAAGATGACGACAAAAAACGCCGAGGGCTTGCGCGCGGCCGTGGTGTCTTGTGCCGCGAACTCGAGCTGCGGAGACAACGGCGCGCTTGGCTGTAAAATTTCACGCGGCAACCAGGCGCAGAGCAATAGACCGAACGATAAAACGAGAACGGTTTTCATGTTTCTTCCTCCGTTGTTGAGATGAGAATCGTACACGGCCAAAGACGATTGAGGCAAGCAAACGTTGTTCGAGGCTCCGGCGCGTTTTCCGCGTGCACGTAAAAAATTGCTACGCCGCTTGCTTTCTGGAAATTGTTTTATTATACTCGCCGCGTTTATTTCAAGTACCCCGCCTCTTGCACTTACAGCTTTGCACGGTACTGCGCGAACCGGGTTCAGATTTTCCGGGATCACCAGCAGCGAAAACGGTTGCTGGAATTTGGGTCGCAGGCACTTGAATGACTTCTCCGATTGCGCGACGCTGCCTCCTCCCTTCAACGATTTTCAAATTTCACCACGACGCAAACAATTTCCGGGCGACCGGTTTTAAGGCGCTACGCATGCGTTGACCTTTCTGCCGTTGTCCAAATCTCGATTCATTTGTCAACACTCAGGCTGTCGAGGAAGGAGGGACAAATTGAAGAGGTCCATTCTCACCGGTATTCTTCTCACCATTGTACTCGCGTTGAACTTAACCGCGCTCCTAGCGCATGCACAATCATTTTCCGGAGGGCCTTCGGAGATTGCTTCGTTGCGTTACAGCATTACAGTTGACGAAGATACGCTGAGGCCCAATCAAACCGTCACTTATACTATCCAAGTTCAAAACACTTCGGGGCCGGTAGATTCGCTCAAAAACGTTGAAGCGAGGTTTGCCATTCCACAACTTGAAGGCACTAAATTACTCTTGGACACACTCACCTTTCGCCTTATACAGGGACAGCTTCCTCGTCCAGGCTTTAATGCATTCAACGAAGGAAAAATCGTTTGGGATTGGCGAGCCATCGCGGAAGGTTCTAGGGAAACAGTCGTCTTTTCGATGAAATTAGTTGATTTGGCAACGCTGGTTTTTCAACAATGCGGAGAAAATTACCTCCAAGCCGAATTGGAGGTTTTTGCTGATGAGAATGGCGTGCGGAATTCTCGTGGCCCGAGACCCGCAGAAAGCGTTTTGGACGTGCGTCCCGATATGCTTTTAGATCCGCCGATAGCTGGACCTACCGGTGGCCGTAGAGGCGAGACTCTCGACTTTAACATTCGTTACGCCAATCAGGGCAATGTCGGCGATTCTGCCAAAATCTGCATCAAGCTGCCCTTGGGTACCAATGCCAATTTGGTCGAGGGCCTGATAGGCGCCAGGTTGCTCCCCAAAACACTCATACAAGGTTTTCCAGACTCGGTTTGTTTCGATGTCGGCTTGGTAGAGAGCGATAGCGTGAGGAGAGATTTCACACTCAGACTTCCCATGACGGAGCACATTCCGGCTGATTCGATGAGAGTTTGTTTCCTCGCCAGGATTATTTCGCCTTGCGATACTTTGGCGGCGAATGATACGCTTTCAAACTGCTATGACATCGATCCCCTCGATCTCGTGGCAATTTCCAAATCTGCAGCGCCAGACCCGGCCAAAGTGGGCGACCGAGTAACCTTCACGGTGAACTATGAAAACGTCAATACCTTTGTCACCGCGCACAATGTTCGCATCACGGATCGGCTGCCGGCCGGCGTAACCTTCGTTTCCGCGAATCCTCCTCCTTTCGAGTTCAGCAACGGTTTATTGACGTGGCGCTTCGATAGCTTGACCGCGGGAGCAAGAGGCACACTGCAATATACCGTGCTCATTCCTTTGGATTTCTATCTCACCCGTTCCGACTCTGCATGCGCCGGCATTCACATCAACAATTCCATCGGCATCTTTGCCGAGGGGCCAAACGGGTTGCCCAGCCCGGAATCGCGGAGCCGAATGGACAACAATTTTGCGCGCGCGAACGTGCGTATCGAGCCTTTGTCGGATTTGTTGGCAGTCGAAATGGACGTCGAAACGATACGCATCAATCCTGCGGCAAGCCAACTTCTTCCCGGCGACATTCTCGTTTTTCGCGCGCGCTTTCGCAACAACAGTGATCGTTTACCGGCAAACCTTGCAACCGTGATAGATGATTTGCCCGATCCCGGCCTCACAACGCTGCTGCAGCCGTTGCCGGCAAATTATGTTCATGAAGCTGCGGCGAATCGGCTCGTGCGGAGGAATTTTACCCTCCTGCCGCTTCAAGAAGATTCGGTGACGTTCCAGGTCGTGATTCGCTCCGACATTGCGACGTGTACCAACTTGAATTTTGTGAATCGCATCAGCATTCTGGATTCGCTCGAGTTTGATTGCAATCTCATCAACAACGTCGCGGATAGTTTATTCCAAATTCGAGCCACGGGCGATCTGTTGGGCATCACACTCGGCGCCGCGCCTCTTGAAGTCATAGCTTCGGCGCCGGTAAACTTCACGTTGAACTATGGCAACACCGGCACGATCGACGCTCTCAATGTCGTTGTCGCGGATACACTCCCGCCTGAAATCGACTATGTTTCAGCGACACCCACACCGAGCCGAATCGATGGTAATATTCTTTCGTGGAATCTCGGCACCTTGCCGCGGGGTGCAAATGGCGTCATTGCGATCAACGCCCAAGTGCGCGACAATGTCTATTCTTGTGACTCTTTGCTGCTCATCTCTCGTGCAGGGATTTCCTCTTCGCCGCAAGATTGCGCACCGGGCAATAACACCGGCGTCGCCACGGTGATTTTAAGAACCGCTCCGGCGCAGCAACCGCAGCTCGTGCAACAGCAGCTTCGCTTCACCGAGCAGAACGGCGATGCCTGCGCCGAAGCCGGGGAATTGCTCACCGTTGATATAGACTTTTTAAACCAAAGCCAATTGACCGCTATGGGTTTTGACGCGCAGGACGTTGCCGTGTCTCCCGGTAGCCTCGAGGGTTTTAGTTTCTCGCACACTACATTGCCTGCCGGGCAAACCGGCACTGCGACGTTTCAAATTCGCGTTGGCGTGAGTGATGCTCCCGGCAGCTTGAGCCTTTCGGGCCTATTCACCGCGAACGGCTTCTGCCCGCGACCATTGAATGCCGTATATTGTTTCAAGCCGCAAGCACGCGTGGACATGATCGGCGTGGACTTGACCGATCTGCAAAGTGATCGCGACGATTGCGCCGGTGAGGGCGAACAACTCAATATCGTTTTTATTTATGAGAACACCAGCCCGACGCGCGCCGATAGCATGGATTTGAACGTGACGATCGAGCCGCTCGGCTATACCGTGTTGAGCAGCAATCGCACTCTCACCACGGCGGGCGCTTTGCAATCTTTGCAAACCCGTGTGACCCTCGAAGCCGGCGCGCGCGACAGCTTGCGGCTGCAGATTCAATATGCGGATTTCGTTCCGCAACAACTCGTGGTGAGAGTCTCTGCGGCGCTGCAAGTTTCAGCAGTGAGCGGCTTTGTTGCGCCTCCCAAAGAAGACGTGCTTGCCATTTGCCGGGATTGTTATGCGCGTCCGAATCCGTTTATCCCGGCGGTGATGGAACACGGCGGCGGCGTCCGCTTCGCTCCCAACGACGGCCAACGAGTGGAGATCTTCGACCTTGAAGGCAATCAAATCCGCTCGTTGACGACGCGCGACCGCTGGAACGGCCGCGATGAGAACGGCAGAGAGTGTGCGGCCGGCGTTTACATTTGGGTGATTGAAGGAAGTTGCCGCGGCACGCTCATTCTCGCAAAATGACGGACCGCCTTGGAAAAAAATTCGTAGCTCGGTAATCAGGGTTCTCGTTTAGCCAGGGAAGTGGAGACGATCATGTGGCTCAAAAATCTCGGGCATCAGCAATTCGCGGAAAGATTTCATTGTTCGTGGATGGTGGCAATAACGGTTTCATTGTGTACCATCAACCTCTGCGCGCAACAACTCTATCAAGACGGTGTGCGGCCGGGAGGCATGGGCGATGCATATGCTGCGATTTCCGACGACGTCACCGGCGTGCGCTTCAATCCTTCCGGCTTGATTTATTCTCCGCAAGATTTGCAATTCGAGTTCAGCACGCAAAGCCTTTTCAGCTCCGGCCTGCCGTTTCAAACCGACTTCGAGAACGAGGGCAACATCTCGCTCTTCAGTTTGGGCGGCGTGCGCAATCATATAGAACGCCCCAATCGGACCATTCCGGTTTTTGTTCGCTCCAACAATAGCGCCGCCGGGATGAACGGCCAGGCCAATTCACTCGAGGATAAATCTCCTCTTTCTCCCACGGCGACGAAGCTTTCCTATGGCGGCCTCATCAATTTTTTGAAGACCGGCTTTCTCAATCAAATCGCTATAAGAGGCTTTATCGCCAAAGGCTTCTTTCGCAAAACCCGGCCGGATAATCTCAGCGCGAGTCAAAAGCACTTCCCGTATTGGATCGCCGTCAGCCTCACGGGCAAAGTTTTGAACTATCAGTATGCCTCCAATATCGTCGAGGCTGCCGAGGTCAACACGGAAGCGGAACGAACGGCGATAAAAAACTTCTTTGACACCAATGATAATAGCAGCTACAGCGGGGGCGTGGATTTAGGCGCAACCCTTCATTTGGATCCGCGCGTGCGTGTGGGCATGATGCTCACCGATTTTTTGCAACCGAACGTTGGCTTGGCAACGGTTTCCAAGTATCCCTGGAGCGTGCGCGGCGGCGCGGCATTGGTGATCAAACCGGAATGGCAATGGGTGCTCGCCGGCGACCTAGAAAAGCGCGATAAAGATGACGCGATGAAGCTGTATGTTGGAACGGAAAGCCGGCTCACCATTGCCGGCCTCGATGATTTCAAGGTGCGTTTCGGCGCCAACCCGAATTGGTTTTCCGCAGGATTTTCCGTGATGACAAAGCAAGTGGCGGTCCATTATGCTTTTCTCGACTTCCGCCACTATAATAGTTTTTACAATCACCGGCTATCTTTATCGTTGGCGCTATCCGGCGGCAAAAGTGAGGAGGAAGCAAGATGAGAACGACCCGCTACACTCTCGCGCTCGCGCTTTTTTTAATGGTGAAGATGAGCGCCCTTTCTGCAAAACCCGTCACGCCTCTTCGCTCGGCTACCGATGGCGCGCAAATCAATGCCGTGCTGGATTTGCGAAAGGCCTATACTATTCATTTACCCGTTTGGAATAAAGAAGTGGCTTCGGGCAATAAAGACGTTGAGTTGGATGGTTTTGACCTCACGGTCTATGCTTATTATTTGACAGACAGCCTGCTCGCTCCCCAAACTTTTTCGCAGCGCCCGACTCCGGCCACGCCCACCACTGCGCCCTGGTTTCATGCAAACGGTTTCATCCTCAAGTATTTTAGTAACTGGGATGAGCATTCGAAAAAGGGCGAGGAAAATCCTGTCTATCTCGAGGAAAACCGCCATAAGGTCAAGTACTTTGGCTCGAACACCGAATTGAAGGGGCAAGGCTCACGTTTCGCGCATTTCAAGATCGAATCGCGGATTCAAATGTCCCGCAACGACCTGCTCACCGTTGACGGTTTGTCTTTCCTGCCCACACAGCCCGGATTGTACCGTTTGCTGATGGCGATCACGCGGGACGGCGAGGTCACCGACACGATGCGCCAGCACGTTTATTTCGAATGCCCGAGTTCGGGCGTGACGCTCGACGTGAAGAACAAAAAGATTTTGCACCATATCAGCTACACCAAACTGAATGTCCCGCTAGTGACCAACACTTTTTTCGAGAAAAACGATTCAGTATTTGCGGGTAATGCGACGGATCGCGCCTTCCGGAACGCGTTCATCACTGTGGCTGCCAAGCGCATGGCTTGCAAACCCTTCACTCCCGTATTGTTGGAAGTTTATGATGACGCGGTGCAAGAGAATGCTACGCTGGGCCCGGCTCGCATTCGGCTCTTGCTAAAACACTTAAAGGATTCAGCAGCTAAAATGGCAAATGGCACGGCATGTGACCTGGAAATCAAAGAGCGCAAAGTGATTCGTGCGAACGACGATGAGTCGGAATGGAGAAAATATGTCAAACGGCGGTCCGAATTATCACAGGATAAATTTTCGCAAGAAAACCGCGTCGTGCCCATTGACCTCAGCGAGGATGCGCAACGTGAAATCTTCAAACCGTTGGAAGTTACGCCCAAGGACTCCTCGGACGAGATCGAATTCTCCATTTCATTTTATCCCCTGGACTTTTCGAAAGTTTGCGTTCGTGAAGGCAAGATCGTGATTACGAATGCGCTGGGCGTAAGCAAAACCGAAAGCTATGCTCAGGAGGAAGTCCTGAAACTTTTGAACGGTGAGGAAAAGCTGCAGCTCGTTTCCTCTGAGTGGCAGCAATTTTTAAGAGAGGGCAAGTTCACCGCGCAGCTCTTTCTTACGATAAACTGTTGGAACACGCTCGTGGAGAGCAAGCCGGTCTCTCTCATCGAGAGTAATACCGTTTCATTTGTCATCGAGCGCCGTTTGAAAGTGATTCGCGATGAAATTTTCGCGCTCAATCCTTATGACTTAACCGACTTGACTTATGCGTTGGATCACGAACGCGTGCGCGCTCTTGCGGATTCGCTGCTCAAAGCTGTGCAAGATACCTTGCTGCACCATCCTTCGCCGCAACCACCTGATGCCTTGGTTTTGATCAGCGGGCACGCCTGTATTTTAGGGGAAGTGGTCTCGCAATTTTATAACCTGGGATTATCTTTTGCGCGCGCCCTCAATCTCAGGAACTTGCTGGTCGATGCAACCATCAAACAGAGTTCTTCCACCAAACAAAGCTCTTCCGGCAAGCAGAGTTCTTCCAGCCTCCACGCCGAAAAAGGGGATGAGCTTTGTCTGGCCAAACAGAAGGTTCGCGAGTTTATCCACAAGAAACAAACAAAAGCTTTGCTGGACAATTGCTTTCAAGAGAGTAACGGCAAGGCTTTGGTGCAGAAATATTATGATGAATATCTGGGAAGTATCATTATGCAGAAAGTTCGCCACTTCCCGGCGCAACGCGCTGCCGGCCCGGGGATCCCGGATAGCTCGCAGGTTCGCAGTGCGATTGAGAAAATCAGAAATCTGCTGCCCGGTAACGTACAAACCGTAACCATTACCGGAAAATCAAAAGGTGGGGAATCAAAAAAGATCAATGTCCACTTCGTCGCAGTCGGCTTTGGAGCCGCCGTGCCGTTTTATCGAGAGTTCACTTTGGATGAGAGCACCCAAAAAGCTTTCGAGAAGCTGGGATACCGTCCGGAAGACGTTCCCACTTTTTTTTATGGCGATGATAATTATCCCTCCGGGCGTTTGATGAACCGGCGCGTGGAGGTGAATCTGATTTGGTAATTCGAGCCTTCGAGGAGCAATCATGTCCCTGCGCACCTTTCGCTGTCTGAGTTGCAACGACGTCATCAACACTTCCATGACCGCGTGCAAATACTGCGGCGCGCCAATCGATCCGGCGGAAGCACAAGCCGTGGCGGAGGTTCACGAAAAAGTCAATCAAGCCGGTTTTGACGCAAGCATGATCAAGCAATTGGCCATTTGGATGGCGGTTGCCATACCATTCAGTTTGCTGCCGCTGGTAGGCATGATCGGCGTCACGGGATTTTATTTGCTCATCATTGCCCTGCCAATTTTCATCATCCGCTGGTGGGTAAAGTATCGCAATATTCCCAGCAATGATCCGGAGTATAAAAAAGCGAAACGTACGACTTTCGTGGCATTGGGTGTGTGGGCGTTTGTGGCCTTGTTTGTGCGCCTCACCACGGGAATTTTATTTTAAACGCAAACAATCGCCTTCTTCTTTCTTCCGCATCCGCGTTGCTTGCCGGTATTTCTCTCGTAGTTTATTCGCGAGCCGTTCCACCTCGCTCGCACGGCAAGCAACGCCGCCAGCCTCATGGACGAAGCCTCCACCTCTCAAAGTAGAACACTAGTGCATTGTTACCCTGATTTATTTGAGTCACCCTCAGCGAAGTCGAAGGGCGTTATCATGGTTCGACTCCGCTCACCATGACTAAAAACTAAGGTAACGGCGTACTAACTTTCCGATCCACGCCAAGCACGGCGCGCTCCTCGATTCTTCTCACCTCCCAAGTTTTGCGTCACCACCTCCAGGCCGTTGAAATTGTAAGCCGGCGCAGCCGGGCGTCAATACGTTTTGAAAAATATCTTGACTATTGCGACAAAACCATTACACTCATGGGTGCTCAATGAAGCGGTAATCACCTTATGCACTATAATCCAGGAGTACCTATGAAGAAATGTTTACGCAGTCTCGTCGCATTGTGGGCGTTGCCCGCGTTGGTGTGGGCCCAGTCGGTCAAAATCGAAGCGTTGCGGCCGCAATTCGATTTCGGGGCGAAGGCCGAGCCTTCCACTTTGACCTCGGCGTGGTTCGTGACCGTGGCCTTTCCCGTTCTCGGCGATCTCAATCTCGTCGGGCAATTGCCGTTTGCATTCGGCAAGCTCGAAGGCGGCACGGTGCCAGTGACAGACGAGACTCTCGGCAACCCGGCGGTGGGCTTGCGGTTTCAAAACGAGCGTTTGAATATCGACGTGTCATTGCGCCTGCCCCTGGCCAAAACCGGTTTTGCGGGCTTCGTCGGTTCCATTGCGGATCTCGACCGGCAAGAGGCGTTCATTCCCAACGTCGTGCCGCTCACCGGAATGATTCGCACCAAGATCGACGTTTCAAAATTCAATCTGCAACCTTACGGCGGCGTGAGCTTCAATATCAAAACCAGCTCGGAACAAAATGCTTTCGACGTTTTGAAAGAAGCTTACAGTAAACTGCGCCTCAATGACGGCGAGCTGCACGTCCTCTACGGCGCCGAAGGCTGGCTGGAGATTCAAAAACTCCACGTGGGTGCGAACTTCAGCGGACGTGTATGGGCCTCCTCCGGCGGCAATTTCGGAGAAAGCTCGATTCACCAAATCGCATTCCGCGCCAAGCTGGTTTTCGAGCATTTTGTGCCGGGCGCGCTCTTCAAACTGCCCTTTGACACCGATTTGATTTTGGACAACGTTATCGGCTTGAACGCCGAAATCACGTTCTGATTCCCCTCCCTTTGTCATTCGTGAAAATTTTTTTCAAACAAAACGCCCGTGCCCGGCGCGTTTGCAAGGCAAAAAAAATTTATGGCGAATGGCAAGCAGCGAGCTTTTCGGACAACCCATAGTTCACCACAGCTTCGAACTTCACCACGGGGAGAACAACATGAGGATCTTCAGGAAGAACGCAACTTTGTTATCACGGGTGATTTTGAGCGCGAGCGCGCTCCTTGTGTTTCAAACTCTGCCGGGCTTCGCGCAAAGCGTGACGCGCAATCAACAAGTGCAAGTCACGGCGCGCGTCGTGCCCAGCAAGCTCAACCCCAAGCCGGGTGAAACCATCTCTGCCGCGGTTTTTATCGACATACGCGGGCTGACCGCGGCGAACAATCGCCTCGCCTCATATGAAGCCAAGCTGGAGTGGAATGAGAGTGTGCTCCAATATCTCTCGTTCAGCGCAGGCGCGGTTTGGAATAACCCCACCGTAAGCACTCAACAAGCAAGCCTCGGCCTTTTAGAGTGGAACGAGTTTCGCGCCGGCGGCGAACCGCCTGCCGATTACAACATCTTGAACGTCAATTTCAAAGTGATCGGCAATTCCGGCAGCTTTTCCGTTTTGGATCTTACTATCAAAGAATTGATCGCCTGGCCTGGAATCGATATTATCGACCAACTTGACGATCCCATCGATAGCGGCATCACGGTAAACACTCCGCCGGTGCTTGCCGCGATTCCGGATCAAACCATGATCGAGGGCACGATCCGCACACTCGCGATCACGGCCACGGATTCGGAAACCGTAAATCTCCTCTTCGCAACGGAAAATTTTCCGGGCTTTATCACGCTGCAAGATGACGGCAACGGGAACGGCGTTCTCACTCTCGCTCCGCCATTAGGCTCCGCCGGCGTTCTTCACGATTTGAAGGTCATCGTATTCGACCGCGGCACGCCCGCGCTCTCCGATACCGCGACCTTCACACTCACCATCACGCGCAACACGCCGCCGATGTTAACGGAGATTGAAGATCAAACCATGCTTGAAGGTGCCAGCCGTATTCTCCCGGTCACCGCTACGGACGCGGAGAACATGGCTCTCCGTTTTCGTGCCTTAATAAATAACCCGAGTTTCGTGCAACTGCAAGACAACGGCGATGGCACCGCTACAATCAGCCTCGATCCACCGTTGGGCTCCGCCGGCACTTACCCCAATATCACGGTGATCGTTTTCGAGATTGATCAGCCCACGCTTGCCGACACCGTTTCATTCAACCTCTCCGTGCGCGGCCTCGAGCCTCCGCCCGTTCTCGTTCGCATTCCCGATACAACCATGAGCGAGGGCAATGTCTTGGAATTGGCCGTGCGCGCAACCAAAGACAACGGCGCAGACGACATTTTCCTCTTCGTCAACAATCTGCCGCCGGGCTTCGGCAGTTTCGTCGATAATCACAACGGCACGGGCACGATTCGTTTTGCGCCGGGCTTCAGCGATGCGGGCATTTATCCGAACATCAAAGTCACTGCGCAGGACACGAGCACGCCGCCGTTGACGGATTCGTTCACGTTCACGCTCACGGTGCGCAACGTCAATCGTCCGCCCGTGCTCGAGCCGATCACACCATTCCCGGTTCTCAATATCGACGAGGGCGTGAGCTTCGCACTCAGCCTGCGCGCGAGCGATCCCGATAATGATAGCTTGAGCTTCATGGTTCTCAATCTTCCGGCTTTCGGTGTGTTAACGGATAATGGCGATGGCACCGCGAGTTTACAATTCGATCCGGGCAGCAACGACTCCGGCACGTATCCGCAAATCACGGTCGTAGTCAATGACAGCGGCGTGCCGAATCTTTCAGACTCGGAGGTTTTCGATTTGGTTGTGAATGACGTCCTCGCTTCGCTGACGTGCAGCGTCGAAATTCTCGGCCCGCAGAACGGCGCCGTGGTTTGCGATGATACCGTCAAAGTTTGTGTGGCAGCGCAAGCCTCCGGCGGCACGGGAACGATAACTAGCGTTTGCACGGTGAATGGCGTTGCCGTCATAGATTCGTGCGCGCTCGTGCCGCTCAACTCGGGCCTGAACGCGCTCATCGCGCATTGCAAGTTCACGGATGCGCTCGGCAACGTGTGCGAATCTGCGGACACGATTCAAGTGTTCTCCAATGTTTTGCAAGACTCGCTCAAAATCACTACGCCCAAGGACAGCACGTTCATTTGCGCGAGTGCGATCAACATAGCCGGTTTTGCGAGCGTGAGCGGCGGGGTTCCGCCTTATCGAAGCGTTTGCACGATCAACGGCGATACCGTAAACGTGCGCGCTGATAGCTCGTTCAGTGGTACCGTTGCGCTGGCGCCCGGCTATAACACGATCATCATTGCATGCTCATTCACGGATAACCTGGGCTGCTCGATCATGAGCGGCGACACTGTAGTTGTTTTCTCCGATCCCACGCCGCCGGTGGTTACGCTCGATTTCAACAATCTGCCCGTCATCACCGGCGAGGCTGTTGACGATGAGAGCGGCATCGCCAAAATCGAGATCGTCGAGGTCAACAATCGCGTCGTCACCATTGCGCCGTTCAACATTGGCGCCCGGCGCGTGACGTTCAGCAGCGATAAAATCGATCCTAATCTGCGCTCCGGCTTCGTACTGAAGGTCACCAACCGTGCGGGCTGCGAGATTCTTGCCGATCCGGTTTATGTGCGGCTTGATCCGGCAGACGGCCGGCGTGAATACGCTTTCGATATGGTTCACACCGATCGCTATCTGTACGTCAACAATCAGGGTTTGCAAAAGATTCAAATTTTGATCAATGAGCGCGTGTTGAACTTGGTCGCCAACGATGAAGGCACCGGCCGCAGCGGCAGCAATTATTACATTCCGCACGAAGGCAAGCGCCTCATCGACATTGCGAGTTACCTGCGTGAAGGCAATAATCAAGTTCGCGTGAAGTGTGACGCTACCTCCACCGGCAGCGCGGACTTGCTCTTTGCGGACGTGCAGATCGGCGAGATCGACAACACGCAAATTCTGCCTACGGCCTTTGCGCTCAATCAGAATTATCCCAACCCGTTCAACCCCGAAACGCGTATTGCATTCGACATTCCCGCAAACTGGACCGCGCCGATGACGCTGCGGATTTACAACATGCAGGGCCAATTGGTGCAAACACTCGTTGACGGCGTGATGACGCCCGGACGCCATGAAGTTTTGTGGAACGGACGGGACGCAAACGGCCAACCCGTTGCAACCGGTATGTACTTCTATCAAATTCTTTCCGGCAATGTGAAAGCCGTAAAGAAGATGCAAATGGTAAAATAGGGCAGCGAATCCGGCATGCCCTCTGGATCAGTGCTCACGTGTTCGTTCCCTTCCCACAGTTGTGCGAGGGAACGAGCACGTGAACTTTTGAGTGGGGCCGGCAACGGCGTGAAAATTTTTATGCCCAGGCTTTTTTCTTCAAGATTCTTTTCTTCTCTCTCCGCAATCCTGCCCTTCTAAAGGTATTCTCTCCCGTACTCTGCACACGGCTAACACCCAACGCAGGGAATTTGCCTGTGCTCGAAAAACCTCCTTGTCAATATCCTCTCTCGAATGGCTTAGGCTGAGCCAAAACAATCTTTTCATCAATTCGAACTGCCCCAAAACGCGGAGACGCCATGAAGCGAATGCTTTCATTATGTGCCACGTTGCTACTGCTTGCAAGCAATCTCGCGCTTGCCCAAAATCGCAAGGCCATCGAGGAGTTTTATCCTCTTCGCCCGGAGTTTGAATATCACCCGCAGCGCATTCTCCTCAACCCGAATGCCGTTGCGCAAACGGACGCGGAAGCATTGCAAAATGGCGGCGATTGGCTGCTCGCGCAACAATTTCCGAGCGGCGCTTACCCCAGCACCGTGGGCGAGCCGCCTTCCACGGATAGTCAAGGCACGACGGCGCGCGGCATGTTGACCGCGTATAATTTTTTGCAAGATCCGGATCACTATGCCTCCGCGATTCGCAGCGGCGAGTATCTCGTCAATTCTTATCCTCGTCAATTTTCCGATGGCGATCCCGATCTCTTTCCGCTGGACCCGCTCTTTCTGGAAGAGCTGACGCACTTGACCGGCGACAACCAATATGCGGATTTCGTGCAAACGCATTTTTGGAGCAAGCTGGCGGAAGGAACCTACGGCGAGAACAATGATCAAGATGCCGATGATTGGGCCAATGATTTGCCGGTGTATTCAAACTACAGCGATTGGGTGGCCATGGAACCCGCGTATCTTTCGTTGACCGTGATTGCGGCGCAATACACGAATGAAACCGCGACTCGTGATGCGTTCATGAACAGCATGCTCGACAAATTGGAAGGCATCAGCAGCTCCGATGTTGACGGTGATTTGACCGGCCTTGCCGGCGCTATTTTAGGCTCGGCGCACACCGGCATTGATTTGAACCCGCAAAGCGGACGTTGGGCCGGCGCTAATTCCACACAAGACTTGGTGAATACTTTGGTGAGCTATCAACGCAGCGGCGGTGATTGGCCTTATGACACCAGCTTGCGCGCCTCCCGCTACGTGGGCGACGTGAGCGTCACCACATGGGCATGTATGGCGCTCAAAGCATGGGGTGCGCAAACCTATGCGACGCACATCGACAACGGGATCGCTTTCGTCAAAAGTCTTCAGCAGCCCAGCGGGCAAATTATCACCAACCCGGGGAGGCCTTCCGACACGGAAACCGGCGTGCAAGTTCACGCAGTCGCTTTGGTTGCAATCGGCACGGACGACGGCGTGTTGCTGAATGATACGAATGACCCCGCCAACCAAGCGCCGCTCGCGCAAGACGGCGGCGCAACGACGGAGGAAGACACGCCGGCCGCGGTCACGTTGTCGGCCACGGACGCGGACAACGATCCGCTCACGTATAGCATTATTTCGAACCCCACGAAAGGAACGTTGAGCGGCACGCCGCCGAATCTCACGTATACGCCGAACGCCAATGCCAACGGCAGCGATAGCTTTACTTTCCGTGCGCACGACGGGCAAGCCCATGGCAACACGGCGGCGATCGCGATCGATGTGGCTCCAGTCAACGATGCGCCGGTGGCGAACAATCAAAGCGTAACAACGAATGTGAATACCGCGCGGCCAATTACACTAACTGCCACGGATGTTGATAATAGCAATTTGACTTATGCCATCGTCACACCGCCCTCGCAAGGAACATTGAGCGGCACGCCGCCGGCGGTCACGTATACGCCGTTTGCGGATTACAGCGGCGATGATAGCTTCACCTTCAAAGCCGACGACGGGCAATACGACAGCAACGTTGCGACCGTGGCGATTACGATCAGCGCCGCTGATCCCAACGTCAATCTCGCGTTGAACAAGCCCGTCACCGCTTCGAGCACGAATGCTAGTTATCCGGCGGCGCGCGCTGTGGATGGCAATAACAGCACGTATTGGCGCAGCGGCTCGGTCAGTAGCTCGACGGTAACGTGGCTGCGGGCGGATTTGCAATCAACGCAAATTATCGGCCGCGCGGTGGTCAATTGGAGGGACAAGTATCATGCGAGGAATTACCAACTGCAAGTTTCGAACGACGACTTGATTTGGAACACGGTTTATAGCGACAACTCCGGCAACGGCGGTGTTGATGATGTTACGTTCGCCGCGGTGAGCGCGCGTTACGTGCGGGTGTACATCACCAAGAACAACAAATCGAGCGAACGCATCAACGAGCTCGAAGTTCATGCCGCGGCCGGCGCGCTCGGAAGGCCGAGCGCAGAAAGCAACGCGATTGCCGTTGCGCCCATTGCGTTCGAGCTTGAGCAGAATTATCCCAACCCGTTCAATCCTCAGACGAAACTTCGTTTCTCTTTAGCAACGCAAGCGCATGTGACGCTGAAAGTCATCAACACATTCGGGCAGGAAGTCGCGGTTTTGGTAAACGGCTCGCGCACGCCGGGAACTCATGAAGTCCAATTCCACGTCGAGAATTTGCCGAGCGGAGTTTATTTTTCGGTGCTGCAAGCGGGCGCGGAACGACGCATGAAACGCATGCTCTTGCTGCGATAGCAGAACGAGGCTAGACCGGCAGAAAATCTTATTGCTTTTCTTTTCGCGTCTCTTTAGACTTGGTGTGATCAAACAACCATCACACTTGGATTTGAGAACAAAGCACGACTCGGATACCTGCTGAAATTATTCGGCGGGAATCTGTGAAGCGCTTTGTGCTTGCGAAAAGCCATGCCTCACACGAAATCATCTCTCACCACCATCCTCCTTGCGGACGACGATTTTTCCGTAACCACTTCTCTGGCTTTGTTATTAAAACAAGCAGGCTACGCCTCACAACCTGCTGCCACTCCGGTCGAGGCTTTGGAACGCATCGAGCAGGCTGCGCTCGTGTTGCTCGATATGAATTTTTCCCGGCAAACAACGGGCGAGGAAGGATTGACGCTTCTGCGTGAAATCAAAGCGCGCCGGCCCCAGCTTCCGGTGATTCTCATGACAGCTTGGGGTTCGATCACGTTGGCCGTGCAAGGCATGCAAGCCGGCGCTTCGGATTTCATCACCAAGCCGTGGAGCAACGAGCAACTCCTGCACTCCGTGCGCACCGCGTTTGGGCTTGCCGCTGCGAACGCCTCCGCAAAAACGGCGCAAACATTTTCACGGGAAGAATTGGACGCACGTTATGATTTTCACGCCTTAGCCGGACGCGAGCCAAAGTTTTTACGCGTGTTGGAAATCATCGGCCGGGTGAGCGCGACCGAAGCTTCCGTGCTCCTCACCGGCGAAAGCGGCACCGGCAAAGAAATGATCGCTGAAGCCTTGCACCGCAACAGCCTGCGCAAAGACAAGCTGTTCATCAAAGTCAATCTCGGCGGCATCCCTCCCACCCTTTTTGAAAGTGAAATGTTCGGTCACGTGAAAGGCGCGTTCACGGACGCGCGCTTCGACCGCAAAGGCCGTTTTGAATTGGCGCACGGCGGCACGATTTTCCTCGACGAAGTCGGCGATCTCGAGCCGAGCTGCCAAGTGAAGCTCTTGCGCGTGCTGCAGGATCGCACGTATGAAGTTGTGGGCTCGAGCCAAACGCGAACGGTTGACGTGCGCGTGATCTCCGCCACCAATCGCAATTTGATGGAGTTGATCGACAAGGGCCTTTTCCGTGAAGATTTGCTCTATCGGTTGAATCTCATCGCCGTACACTTGCCTCCGTTGCGCGAGCGGCGCAGCGATATACCATTGCTGGCTGAATCTTTTTTGCAAAGTCTCGGCAAGGTTTATCGCCGCCCGGCGCTTGCCCTCGGCAACAGCGCGCGCCAATGGTTGCAAGCCTCGCAATGGCCGGGCAATATTCGGCAGTTGAAACACGTGATTGAGCGCACGGTGTTGATGAGCAACAAAGACGTGCTTGAGATGGAAGATTTCAATCTCTCTTTGCAAATGCAGCGGGAAGAGAACGGCAAAGACGGTTTGCCTCCAGTAGGCAGCATGACGCTCGATGACATGGAAAAAGCGATGATCGAAAAAGCGCTGCAGCTGCACGAGGGCAACATCACCAAAGTCGCGGAAGCGCTCGGGTTGAGCCGCGCCGCACTCTATCGCCGCTTCGAAAAATTCGGGATCACGCCGTGAGCTTGCGCGGAAAGTTCATTCTCTATTTGCTGTTTCTGCACTCCGCCTTTGCCGCCTTCGCCGTATATTTTTTGTGGGAGCATCGCGCGTGGCTCTTGGCGCTTGAGGCTTTCTTCGCTCTCTCTTTCGCGCTCTCCTATAAACTTTTTCAAGCCCTGCTCAAGCCTATCGAGCTGGTCAACAGCGCCGTCGAAACCCTGAAACACCGTGACTTCTCCTCGAAATTTCTTCCCATCAAGCAGCCCGAGCTGGATCGCCTCATCGACGTTTACAATCGCATGGTTGATGAATTGCGCGAGGAACGTATTCGTTTGCACGAGCAGAATTTTTTTCTCGCCAAAGTGCTCACGGCTTCGCCTTCCGGCATCATCACGTTCGATTTCGAAGAGCGCATCGCCATGATCAATCCGAGTGCGGCGAAGCTGCTGCAAGTGGAGGCGAGCGACGTGATCGGCATGCGGCTCACGGACCTGCATTCTCCTTTTGCAGAGGCCTTGCTGCGGCTGCAAGTGAATGAGGCGCAGGTACTCCCGTTGCAAGGCAGCCGCCGCGTGAAATGCCAAAAGTCTTTGTTTATGGATCAAGGCTTCAGCCGCAGTTTTATTTTAATGGAAGAGCTGACCGAAGAGTTGCGGCGCTCGGAGAAGTCGGCGTATGAAAAGCTCATCCGCATGATGTCGCATGAAGTCAATAACTCCGTGGGCGCGGTCAATTCGCTTTTGCATTCTTTTTTAAATTATAAAGGACAGCTTCGCGAGGAAGACCGCGCAGACTTCACGCACGCCCTGCAAGTGGCGATTGCGCGCAGCGGCCGTTTGAATGCGTTCATGAGCAGCTTTGCCGAAGTCGTTCGGTTGCCGCGCCCCAATCTGCAGCCTTGCGACGCGCAAAAATTGTTGGAAGAGATTGCGCTGCTTTTTCAAGCGGAGAGCAAACAGAAAAACATCGTGTGGAAGTGGGAAGTGCAAACACCGCTCGCGCCGATTGCGATGGATCGAAGCCAAATGGAACAAGCGCTCCTCAACATTTGCAAAAACGCGATAGAGGCCATTGGCGAAAACGGCGCGATTACGTTGCGGCTGGGCAAGAAACAGGAGAGAAGTTTTTTGGTGGTCGAAGACACCGGCGCCGGTATTTCTCCCGAAGCGCATGCGCAGGTCTTCACGCCGTTTTTCACGACGAAAGCAAACGGCCAGGGCATTGGCTTGACGCTGGTGCAAGAGATTCTCAAGCAGCATCAATTCGAGTTTTCGCTGGAGAGCCTGCCGGGCGGACCGACGCAGTTTGGGATTTATTTTTGACGCAAGAGCAGAAGCTTAGTGCTCGCCTCGAAGCCGGATGCCCGGAGCTTGCAAATATAAACGCCGTTCGCCAGCGGCGCGCGATCCTGATTAGTGCCATTCCAAGTGACGCGATGTTTTCCGGCGGCAACGACTTTGTCAAGCAATGTGTCGACTTCACGCCCGAGCACGTCGTAGATTTTCACCGTGACCTTTTCGGTACGGGGCAAATCGAAATGAATGACCGCGCCGACTCCGTTCGCGCCGAAGAAAGGATTCGGATGGCTCGGATAAAGCTTGTACGCGCGCGGCAACGCCGGGCTTTCTTGTGGTTCTTCTTCCACACTCACCACGATCCCAAACTTTCCCACCGCATAAGCCGGCTCCAGCGTCCATTCCGTGCGATTGCCGCTTTGATCTTGCACGCTGATCTTGAGATCGATGGCCGTGGAATCGAAGTTGGTGGTGTGGGAGAGATCGGCGGTAAAGAGATGGCCGGTCACAAGGCGCACAAACATATAAGCGAGAGTTGTATCTTCCACAACAGGTGTCGCGTTCACTTCTTGCCATGAAGAAGTGCCGCGTTGCTTGAAATAAAACTTAGTCGAATCAACCGCAATGGAGCGATAAGAGGCGATCAAGCCGTCGTTGTGCTTGGTCACAAAAACATCGGCAGTCGAGAATAGCAGCTTTGCGGATGCACCGGTTGCCAACCTGCTAACCGGCAATCCTCGAGCGTTCAAAAGCTTTAAGGACGTGAAAAAGGCCGGATCAGGATCGCTTTCTCTCAAATCGAATTCCGTTGTGAGAATGGCATTGCCGCGAACGCCTTCGACGAAATAGTTTGTGTTGGGCACTTCCAGGCGATATCGACCGGGTTGAACATTGAGCGGCGGAATATTGAAATACGGAGCATATTCATCCAACTCACCCGAAATCATCAGATTGTTTTGCTCGTCGTAAACATTGTAGCGTGAGCGCGAGATGTCCGCTTGCCTCAGTTCGTTGAACGCGCCGTAAAAATCCACGCGCGCAGCTATGTTGGAGGGGCTCAGTTGGTTGTTGGAATAAAAAAGGTTGCCATAAATAGGTGCGGCGCCAAACGTCATTTCGCCGCCGTTGGGTGAGAGATAAGTCTTGGCAGTGGAACGAGGAAAGAAAATTCCCATGCTGTCTCCCACCGTGCCAAACGAGCCTGTGCCGATCCATTCCTCCATGATCGTATCGGAACTCAAAGGAACGTCTCTGGCAACCCCGCCGACTCCGAAACGAAAGCCCTTGATTACGTCTGGCGTCTGATAGACTTTGCCCTGCCATTCCTTCGCGCTGACACGGATGGGATTGAGATTCCCGGCATCTTGAAAGAAAAACCACGCCGAGCCGCGAATAATTGCGCCTCCGATGCCGGGGGCAAAACGAATGTCGCGGTAGCTGCTGTTGGGCGGATATTGCATGCGCAGGTTTTGCATGACAAAATCCGAAGGAGCATTTGCAAGAATCATATTCTGTTTCAAGCCAACAATTGGTTGATGTTGCACGTTTCTCACGCTGGCTTCATCTATAAGGCCGTCTTGATGCTCTCCAGCAAAAAGCGTGAAGCGCTCCGAAAAATCCGAGAACAGCAATTGATTCGGGTAGCCCAATAGCCCCCAGTAAAGGCTGCGCGAAGAATCCGGGAAGAAGAGAAAATAGTGGTTGGTGGCGTTGGGCAGCGAAGAGAGCAGGCGGCCTTGTTCATCGACGCCGTTGAGGTCGATGCGATGGGTTGCCGCTAGTGAGTTAACCGCCAAAGTCAGATAACCTTCAATCACTAGATTCTCTTCAATAACCACTTTGTTGTCGCCGCCTAAAAACAACGTGACCAAGTCATATCGCCCGCCTGCCGCCACTGTTTCAAAGGTATAAGGGTCGATCATTTCGACGTCGTTGTCGAGTGGGGTATTGACATTGTTATGGCTAATCAAATAAAAACGAGGAAAGGGTTCGTCAAAAGTCAGAATAACTTTGGCGGCTTTGACAAATGCCCAAGGGAGGCGTAGTTGATTTTTCGTGCCTGTGATGCTCATCTGCCCGCTATACGCGAGCGAGCCTTCTTGAGGATAAGCTACCAATTCATTTATGACATTCAAGGTTACGACGATGCTTTGGGTATCGCCTTCGGCAAGAGCAAAACTGGTTGGCGTCGCGGTCAATTGAATACCGGCTTGTAAGCCTTCAAATGAAATGTCAAAGCTCTGCACGCTTGCAGAGCGATTGATCACTTTCAAGGTGTCGCGCTTCGTCCACTCTGCCATGGTAACATCATCCAAACCGAAGCTCAAATGTGCAGGATGCACAAAAACTTCTGTTGCAGCGGCGTTCAGTGCCTCGAGACGGCCGACGCCTTGCACCATTACTTCTTCGCCGAGATCGAGCGCGGAAGTCATGAGCGCCGATTTGATTTGCGTCGGAGCCCATTCGGGATGGACAGCCTTGAGCAGGGCACACACGCCAGCTACATGTGGCGCAGAATTCGAGGTCCCGCTTGCCGTGATAAAACTCCCATTCAAGGATAAAGAACGAATATCAACGCCGGGCGCCACGATTTCAGGTTTGATCGAAAAAGTTTTTCGATTCGGCCCTTTCGAGCTGAATTCGGCCATATGATCGTTTTTGTCGGTTGCGCCAACGGTAATAGCCAGCGCCGCCGTGCCTGGGCTACCTATGGTTTTGAAGCGATAATTGTTGCCCGCGGCGACACAGAAGGTAACGCCGAGCTTGACGGCATTATTCGTAGCCGTGGCCAACGCATCATCGGGATTTCCGGGCGCTACGGTACTGAGGCTCATGTTCGCTATGTCGACTTTGTCAGCAGGATCCTTGTCGTCATTGGGATCTACAGCGCGCTCAATGCCAGCGATAATTTGAGATTCTTCACCAAAACCGTTTTTATCGAGCACTTTGAAGCCCATGAGCAAGGCCTTCGGCGCGACGCCTTTGATGCTATCGCCATCCCCGGCCACGATACCGGCTACGAAAGTGCCATGACCGTTGTCATCCATAGGATCCGCATCTTTGTTGATCAAATCATAACCGCCGATCACTTTGAATCCTGCGCCCAATCCGCCGCCCAAGGCCGGGTGGCGATAATCAATGCCGGTGTCGAGAATGCCAACCACAACACTATCGCCTTGCGTTCGATATTTATACCAAACCGAATCAGCGCGAATCAGTGGAACACTTTCGTCGAGAAAAGCTGCAATTTGTCTATCCAAATGAATTTTTTTGACGTAATCAAGATGTTGAATCTGCTGCAAAGCCATGCGAGAAACCTTTAAACTCACACCGAAGAAAACTTTGTAAAACTCTTGCTCAATCTGCCAGGCCCCGAGTTGTACTTGTAGCCGGCTCTGATGGGATTGATGAATTTTCTGCACATCTTCCACAAACCGGCGAAAACGGGAGGCAAAAAATGAAATGGGGGCAGCAACCTGACGAGGCGTCGTTTGTTGCAGGAAAAGCGGAGGCTCTTTGAATTCTACAATGACACTCAAAACTTCCGTCAAATTCACAGCGTCAACTTGCATTTGACCGTCACGGGCCACTAGCAAATTCATACAGTGCCCAGCCTGTTGTTGAAGAACTTGAATTTTGGAATGAAACTCGCCGGCATCCGATAAGGCGCTTTGGTGATGAAGCAATCGGGGCGTTCGTTGTCCATAGATGCTCTCCGTAATCAAAAGAAAGCACAGAAATACGCTTTGGCGCGCCATCTTTGTTACTCCAGATAAAAGAAACGAGACGAGATTATCACCCGGTTGAAAAGATCAGGCCGGGTGATAATCAACCTTTTTAAAACCTCGTCACTCGCAGGCAATATTACGTGACCGCACATGAGCTTTGACAGAAGTGAGTTGAATAAAACCGCCATTAGGAAAATTATTTGGATGATGGCGAATCTCGACCTCTACAATATCAATGTTACCATCGCTCATTGTGCCATTTGCCTCACTTGAGAAAGCTGTGCAGAAGGCCCCGATCTGCTCTGGAGGCAGGGTACCCACGGGGCTATAAAGCTGCCAAGGTGGGAGATCTCCATCAAAGATGGCGCTCTGATGCGAGCCTCCATATGGATGTGCTTCATTTGACCTTACATTAACGCAAGATCTCGTGGCCCAGTCTGCCGAACAAAAATGAACTGGAAGGTCAAACTTGATGTATTCAACAGTGGACCCCGGGGAAATTATCAGCACCGAACCCGGGGGCAGGAACTCGACGTAATAATCATGCCCAAAACTCTCCGTCTCCTCAGCCACTCTCTACCCCACAAATGTCGTGGCAAAGCGATGATCTTCTCAACCAAGGATTCGAAGACCGTGCCGTCGCTGTATTTGATTTTGCCTTTAAATTTCAGATACCACCCTTCCGCCGTGGCCTTCGACAACGATTCTTCCGTTTCGTTGAAGCCCACAATGCTTTCCGGCTTTTGTTGGCATCCCAGCGCCAAAAGCAGAAAGAGCGTGAGCGATGCCAAAAGAGTATTTGTTCTGCGCATATCAGCCTCCTGTTTGGGGTCTTTTATTGAAAGTGGAATTCACAATTCGTGAAGGCGAAAATGGACACACGACTCCCTCGAGAGGCTTCAGCATCCACAAAAAAGCAATTGACAAAGACCAACGTGCTTTCTACTTTACTTTTGCCAGTAGTAAAGTAGGAAAGCTTTGGCCGTCCTTCATTGGGCTGCTGAAGCTTTTCCGTTTTAGGGGGAAAGAAAGTTGAGCGGATTGGCCGTACCTATCCAATGGCCCACCTGCCTGGAAAAAGATATTTGCTCATAGCCTCACCTTCTCAAAACAACAGCGCTAAACTCGGGTAAACAACGCACAATTAAAAATGGCGGCGAAGTCGACCGGTCGTCTTCTTTTTAGCAGCAATGTAGATAACTTCGCGCTGCATCCCTGGCTGTGGTGCTGAGAAGTGTGGTGCTGAGAAGTGTTCCCGTGACATCCATAAAAAATCCCTTCCCGAAAATTACAACCCTCGTTTATTGCGCGGCAAAAATAATCGCGTGAGTTCGCGTTGTCAAGGAATTTTTTTTTATTTTGCAGTTTGAAAGCCAGCGCTACGATTAACCTTCATCACAATTCAATCCAACTCAAATCTCATCCCATCCGACGCGGCAACCACTTTCACGCCGATCTCTTTGCTGAGTTGCTCGGCCAATTCCCACGGTTTGTTGCGCAACATAGTTGCGCCGAAGTGTGTGAGAATGGCGGTCTCCGGTTTGATGGTTGTGATAAGCTCTTTGGCATCGGCCAGGCAAAGGTGCTGAATAACGCGGCCGTCATTCGCTTCTTTAAAGCGCACGACATTGATGACGAGCACGCGCGCGCCGCGATACCATTCAAACAATTCCGGAAAAAATTCAGTATCCGTCAAAAAAGAAATTCTGCCGACGCTGCTTTCGAAGATCAGGCCGTAGGTTTCCGTGCCGTGTATGTGCCGCCCGCTCGCGCGAAAGCGCAGGCCGTTGATTTCATACTCGGCGTGCGGCCGCAAAATTTTCACGCCTTGAATGTAGTCGCGCACGTAGCGCAGCACGACCGGATCGCTGCCTTCCAAACAATCTTCCGGCGCGAACAGCACGCCGCGTTTTTTGAATCCGCCTTCGGACATGGCTTCCATCATCACGTTCACGTCCGTGGAATGATCGACGTGACGATGGCTGAGAATGATTGCATCCAATGAAGCCGGATTGATTTTGGGCCGGCTCGAAGTGCAGCGCACGAGTGTCCCAGGCCCGGGATCGAGCAAGAGTTGTTTGCCGTCTAAGCTGATGACGATGCCGGCCGAAGAACGCAGTTGCTGGATCATCACAAAACGCGCCCCGGCCGTGCCGAGAAACTTGATGAAGTTCGGCATGTTTTCCTCTCTCCTTTGTTGCAAGCTTTATTTACGCCCTCATTTTGCTTCGCGCCAGGGAAAATGTCAAGCTCAATTTGAGCAACGAAGTCGTGCCTCAGATATTGGTGGAGAACGTAGCGCAGACATCTTGTCTGCAACAGGAGGCCTGCGCTACTCCACAGGTATTGCTCCGAGCGAAAAATAGGTTACACTCTCCCTTCCTCACATGTCATAAAGTTGCAAAGACTTTTTGCTTTATTCGAAAGCACAACGCAAGGGTGGAAAAACTTGCAGGCGTAGTTTTCTGAGTGCTTGACTTTAGCGAGTGCTTTCTTTAGCTTCAGCCGCTTTTTTATTAAGCACAAGCTTTTATTCCATTCAAGAACAGCATATTGCTCTTCGAGGGTTCTGGCGTTCTGGTCGTACAGAACTAGGGTCTGGAAGACGAGGCGCAGACTTTATTCTGCTACAATAGCAGAAAGAGAGGTCTGCGCCTTTTTTATTTTTGTGCTTTCTTTGTAAGCTTTTCTTTGGGCATTTGCAGCCGCTTCCGGAGTCGGCGACGAATATTCGCTCACAATTTTGATCTTTGTGGCAGTTGCTAGTACTGTGGAAAGGAGAAGTTGAATGTCTTGCCTACCCGTGCCTCATTTCACCCGGTTGGCTTTTTCCATCCTACTGTTTCTCGTGCTCATGTCCCTGGACAAAAGCTTTCTTAATTTCCAACTTGCTGCGCTGGTGTTTGCAGCGCTCCTCTCCAATCTGCCGGCGAAGGATTTGTTCGAACGTTGCGCGGCGCTGCCGTGCGATCGCGAAGCGTGGCGGGATTTTTTCAAGCGCTATAATGTCGAGATCGAAGCGACGATTCGCCGGATCATCGGCTACCCTGCGCAGGGCCGATTTAGCCATCTTTTCGACGATATTATGCAGCGTTTTTATCAAAGACTATTGGAGAACGATCGCCGGGCTTTGCACGCCTTGCGCGGCGTGGAAGAAACGCAAGCCAGAGCGTATTTGCGCACGATTGCCGCGGGCGTTGTGTTCAAGATGATTGCGCGCGAGCTGCCGCAGACAATACCGCTGGAAACTTCGGAAGCGGAAGGCGAGGAAAGACGGCGTCCGCCCCGGACGTGGTTGCGTGATCGCACAAGCTGGTCCGAGGAAGCGATCCTCCTCTGGGAAACCATGCAAGAAGGCCTCAATAAAATTCTGCGCAGCCGGAACAAATATCGCAATATGCTCATCTTCAAGCTCGTCGTTTTGGACGGGTTCACTCCTAAAGAAATTTCGCGCATTCCGGGGTTGCACGTAGCCTCGCACCACGCCGTAGAACAGCTCATCTGC
>Ga0247727_10003299_pt1 | contig 35847 bp, 27 predicted proteins | sample WisWelCaveWW1625_FD_202498 | JGI IMG/M metagenome (GOLD analysis project Ga0247727, IMG submission 202498) | Biofilm microbial communities from Wishing Well Cave, Virginia, United States - WW16-25 | ecosystem: Environmental > Aquatic > Deep subsurface > Groundwater > Cave microbial mat | place...
GTGCCAACAAATTGTTCCCAAACATGGATGCCCTGATGGTCTCCGTAGAAAAGGCATTGCTTCAACAAAATGACTTTCACTCGCCTTCTCGTTTTATGTTGTTAAAGAACTTTTCGTAAACTACTTAGTTTGAATTATGGTTTTGTCTTGGGTGGATTATTGTTGTTAGTTTTCACTATTGCCTTCGGGTCAGTACTAGCCAGAGGAATATCAACGACCTGTAATTGTTTTGGAAAGAGTTCAAATACAGTTTCTTGGATTGATGTTTTTCGTAACATCATTTTTGTCCTGGTTGCGTCATTGGGGTTAATATTAAATTTGGAGCCTGTGAAACATTATTCAAGCCTCAGTATCTTAGAGATTGCTATGTCGGGAATAATAGCACTTGTTTTTACTTTGCTTTTCACAAATCTTGGAGAAATCGCAGAGCTTTTTCGTATTAAAACCCTGTAAAGGAGACTCTCACCATGGAGACCGCCTTAATTGTCAGTTCTTTCGCACTTTGGATTTTTTCGCTTTTCAACCTGTTGCTTACCTTGGCTCTTATCAGAAAAGTTAATAATTTGCACACAGTGGGGCTTAATAATGCGATGAGTGAACCTACATTGGAGCCAGGTGAGCATGCGCCAAATTTTACAGCGCAAACATTGGATGGTCGAACAACAACCTTGGAGGATTATCGTAATCGCGTCGTTGCTTTTATCTTTGTTTCGGTATTATGCAAGCCCTGCAAAGAAAAACTCCCATCTCTGAAAGAGCTTCAGCCTAAAGCAAAACAATTAGGGGTGGAACTGGTAGTGGTCAGTTTGGATGACAAAGAAAAAACCTGGGAATTCCTAGAAAAGATGAATTTAAACTTATCAGTATTAATTGCGCCGATAAGTGAGAACTCGTTTATGGATGATTATAAGGTTAGAGGAACACCTTTTTACTGCCGTATCAATCGTGAAGGAAAAGTGCAATCTGCAGGGTTCCTAGACAATTGGGCAACAGCCTTAACTTAAATTTGTTTGTAGAACAAAAGGCATTTATGAGTTCACAGTGGCTAAAACAGGTTGGAGTCTTTATCTCTGCTATTAGTGAAATGATTCAATTAGCATGGCTTGCACATGCGGTAATATTTATCAGCTCAATTGGTTTGACTATTCTACAGGCGATTTTACCTGTAGCTACAGCTTGGTTGTTGAAGCTGCTTTTCGATATGTTATCTCAGGTGCTTCGTACGGGATTGACACCAGAATACACGCATAATTTGATGTTCATTCTTATTCTTCAAGGATGTGCTTTAGCCGCCGGAGATACTGCAAGATATTTCAGTGGCTTTTTGGATGCAGAGCTTGGTCGTAGACTCGTTGTTGTTATCCAGACCCAAATTTACCGTAAAGTAGGGTCCTTTGCTGGTATTCGCTATTTTGAAGATCCGAAGTTTCACGATCAATTAAGATTAGCCTTACAGGGAGCACGAGATGGTCCGGAAGGTATTGTTGGGACAATATCTGATCTCTTACAAAGCTTTATTACTCTTATGAGTTTTATAGGCGTCTTGATGATCTTTAGCCCTTTGCTGGCAGGCTTAGTAGCATTGACAGCCATACCACAATTTTATTCTCGATTAAAAATGGGCAATCAAAGATTTGACCTGGCCCTAAGCCTTGGCCCAATGGAACGGCGCTTGTATTATTATAATTTTGTTTTGTCAGACCCTCAAACAGCAAAGGAAAACCGCCTATTTGGTCTCGTAGAATACTTCATTAATAAATTAATGGAGATATATAAAAAAGTGCATTCAGCGAAACGCAGACAAGAGTTGCGGGAACTACGATTGCAGTTGGCGCTTATGACTGTTTCAATAATGGTGTCCACAGTAATTTTCATACTTGTGGTTTTGCAGGCTGTAAATGGCCACTTGAGTCTGGGCGATGTGACACTTTATACCAGCGCTGCGGGAGGGGTATTAGGAGCGTTAACGGGGTTATCTTATGGATTCTCTGGCTTGAATGAACAAGCGCTTTTCTTCTCGCAATTCAAGGCATTGCAAGCATTACCGCAACCGATAGAGGTGACTCCAACACCTCGCCCGGTGGAAACTTTGATCTCAGAAATTGAGTTTCGTAATGTTTGGTTTCGATATGCAGAACACCTCCCCTGGGTGCTTCATGATTTCAATCTTAAAATACCTGTGGGTGTATGTGTTGCTTTGGTCGGTTTAAACGGTGCTGGTAAATCAACATTAGTCAAGTTGTTGACGCGTCTCTACGATCCCACAGAAGGGAAAATTCTGTGGGATCGAGTTGACATTCGGGAGTTTGATCCGGATGATCTGAGGGTTCATATGGGTGTCGTTCTTCAAGATTTTGTTCGCTATGCTCTCCCTGCTTATGAAAATATAGGACTGGGAAAGGTGGATGACATCTCCAGGATTGCTCAGATATCCCAGGCGGCAATGAAAGCTGGTATCCATGAAAAAATTAAAAAACTGCCCCAAGGATATGATACAACACTAAATCGCTGGCTGATTGATAATGCTGATGATGGGGTAGATTTATCAGGAGGAGAGTGGCAAGGAGTCGCTTTGGCACGAATGTTCATGCGCAATGCCAATCTTTTTATATTGGATGAGCCCACCGCTGATCTGGATGCTTTGGCAGAATATGATTTCTACGAACGTTTTTCCAAATTGGTTACTGGACGAACCAGCTTACTTATTTCTCATAGGTTTAGTACAGTGAAAATGGCTGATTTTATTGCCGTAATTGATAATGGACATGTAACTGAGTTTGGATCACATAAAGAATTATTGAGATTGAGTGGAACGTATGATCGTCTCTATATGTTGCAGGCTCAAAGGTATGGTCAGTGATGGGTTGTAAGTGGAAAGGAGGTGCTAAAATATTCCGATATTAAACAGTTGTAAAGATTTGATCGTTTCGTATTTGAGTTGTAAAAATCAAAAAGGAGAAAACAAAATGAACACTCTGATAAAAAAAATGGATAGCTACTTTGATCAATCTAACGTGTTGATGCACTGGGCTAGCAGAATAATTGATAAGTTGGCGCCAAGTGCTACAGCACAAGCTTGTTACTACCAGTATGGCAACTGCGAACCTGTCTGCAACCACTCATGTTTTAATAAAAAAGTGTGTGAAAAATATTGCTGTGGTTCTAGCGGTTGCGTTTTAGTAGGGTTTGCATGTAGGCCTTGCTAGTATTAACGTAAAGTATAGAAGATACTTGTTGTGGATACCTTAGCGCCATATCCATGATTGAGCACAGTAATCCACACACATCTGAAACACTTTACATATTACATCAATCTGCTAATAGGGATTGCACAATAAATCCCTATTAGCAGATTGCCTATGATTGTTATAATAATAACGATGTACAATCTAGTTATCTTTTTATTTCTCTTAATCTTGATAGCTTTTATTGTTATTCGAATATGCTTTTATGTAATTACTGTGCACGGTAATAGTATGAATCCTGCATTAGTTGACGGCGATCGTGTGATTGTGTTTCGTCGCTGGCCAACGCTATGGCTCAGAAAAGGTCAAATTGCCATATGGCGTTTTCCAGATTTCATTCCAGGGTTAGATGAAAAATTGGATAGCGAAAGACGTACTAGAACAGATTTCCGAGATGAAAAGAATAATATTAAGCAAGTGAATGGCCATCTTCTTATCAAACGCATAGTAGGATTACCTAATGACCGTGTCTCTACTGATATTTTAGATATACAAGATAACTTCCGCGACGAGTTTATTGATTTACATGATCAAAACAGTAATCGTAATTGGTTGATTCCTCTGGGCTATTGCTTTATAAAGGGTGATTCTGTAGGACTTGACTCAACAATACTAGGGCCAGTTCCGCTTGAAGATTGTATCGGAATAGTAGTAATGAAGATTCAATGATAAATTTCTTAACTCACTTACACAGTAACTGTAGAATGAACGAATTTCAATCGTCATATTTGGAAGGGGAAACGAGAACTTAGCCGAAACTGCTATCTATTTACTGTATAGGGTGCTTCTTAAAGTAATCTTCAGAAAATTATCGCATAAGAGACGCATTAGAGTGGGTTACTCTTGCTTGACGCTGATTCCCCGCGAATGGTAGTATGAAATTATGTATTTACCGAGAAGCAGTAAATGGAGCATGAACCGCCGCAAACGCCGACCGAATATTTTCGGTTGGACTGTGTTTGGGCTGGTGTTGTTGTTCGGATATTACTTTAATCAGGTGTATTTGCCGACCCAGCAGAATCCGTTTGAAGCCACGCCCACGCCCACACGCTCGCCTGAATCGTTTGTGACCGAGGCGGAAGCGCTTATTAAAGATGGAAAAATGGTTTCGGCAATTGAGGCGTATCAATCGGCGATCAACTCGTCGCCAAGAGACCCGATATTATATGTTGCCATTGCCCAAGTGCAGGTGCTGGCAGGTGAGCCGGAGGAGGCGCAAAAGAATGCGGAGAACGCGTTGTTGCTGAACCCAAATAATTCGATGGCGCTTGCCGTGCGCGCCTGGGCGGCGGATGCACAGGGAGAAAATTCGCAGGCTCTTACCTGGATTGAGGAAGCTTTGCAGATTGACCCGAATAACGGGCTTGCACACGCGTATTACACCGAAATTCTTGTAAACTCCGAATCGTTCGATAACGTCACAAAGGCAATTGAAGAATCGAAGGTCGCGCTGGCTCTCGCACCAGATACGATGGAAGCGCACCGGGCACGCGGCATCCTCCTCGAAAAAACTCAAAATTACGAGGAAGCCATCCGTGAATTCGAAGCCGCGCTTGCCATCAACGATGATGTGCCCGATCTTCATATTCGATTGGGTCAGAATTACCGTTTCCTGGGCGCATCCAACGATGCCATCGAAGCGTTCACGCGCGCGGATGTGCTCAACCCTGCTGATCCTCTTCCCGATTTATATATCTCGCGCACCTATGCTGGGATCGGTGAATATGCCAAGGCGTTGCAATATGCCGAGACGGCAGTGCAGAATAACCCGGTTGACCCGCGCTTGCGCGGTAACTATGGCGTAATGTATTATCGCAACTTTTTATACAATGAAGCGATTGAGCAGTTAAGTTTGGCAGTCAATGGCGGAATCACAGAAGAGGGCGAAACCGTTGATGGGATTGCTTTGGCTGGCAACGATATTCGCCTGGCGGAATTTTATTACACGTATGGTCTGGCTTTGGCGCGCACAAATCAATGCGGCGAAGCGTTGCAGATCGCGCAGGAGATTCAATCCAAAGTTCCTGCCAATGAAGATGCCATCTTTGCCGCCGGCGAGGTCATTCGCATCTGCCAGGAGAATCTCAACAGCCCTGCCGTCACAACGTCCACACCGAGCGCTAGTGAAACGGCAGAAGCAACATCAACACCATGAACATCAACCCGCGACGACCTCTCTTTAATCGCAAGCCGCAGTCAAACGTCTATCGCATGTTTCTGTGGGTGGTCCTGCTTCTCGGCGGCGTATGGATGTTGCAACAGATCAACACGGGGGATATCCAGCCTTTGTTTTTAGCGACCCCGACTCCCACCCGTTCGACGGATTCCTTTGCGCTGGAGGGCGATGCCAACTTCACAGCCGGCAATTTGGACGCGGCGATTCAAGCCTACCGGGAAGCTGTGCGCGTGGACCCAAACAATTCCCAAACCTGGGCGAAGCTCGCGCGCATCCAAACTTATTCCTCCGCTTTCCTCATCACAAACGACGAGAAAAAAGCGCGCCTGCTCGAAGCATTAGACTCTGCCAATAAAGCCGTTGAAATTGCTCCTGACGATAGCACAGCATACGCCGTCCGTGCATTCACCCATGACTGGAACGCCAACTCCAACTTTTATTCCACTGAAGAAGTGCAGGAATATTTACGATTGGCGGAGCAGGACGCTTTGACTGCCCTGCGATTGGATAATTCAAATACGCTTGCCCTGGCGTATTATGCCGAAATCCTTGTGGATCAGCAAAAGTGGGACCAGGCAAGGTTAAACATCGAGCAGGCAGTGGCACAGGATGATACCTTGATGGATGTACATCGCGTGTATGCCTCTGTGCTTGAATCGTTTGCTCAATATAACCTGGCGATCACCGAATATGACAAAGCCATCGCCATTGAGCCAAACTTCACCTTTCTTTATCTGCGCGCGGGAGCGAACTACCGCGCCCTTGCCTTCGATATACCGAACCCGGAAGTAGCGCGACCGGTGTATGAAAAGTCACTGGAATATTTCGATAAAGCGGTGCGAATCAATGAGCAGATCGGCGTCCAGGACCCGGGTCCCCACCTTTCCATTGCGCGGACGTATTCACAATTGGGTGAATATTTTGCCGCCGCGCTCAATATACAAACAGCATTGGAGTATGAACCAACCAACGCGGATATTTATGGACAGTTGGGAATTGTTTACTTCCGTTCGCGTAATTACGAGGGCTCGATCTTTTCGTTGAAATGCGCGACCTATGGTTGTTCTGGCGAGGATTCCTGTATGGGGCGCGGGCTGGAGAAGTGTTTCCCTGATCTTGATGAAAACCCTGTGGATATTCAGGGACAGGTTATTTCACCGAATACGATCGTCTACTACTACACGTATGGGTCAGTGCTTTCCGCGTTGAGTCGTCCGCGCGACAACAAGTGCGGCGAAGCCATGGATGTTTTGAGCGACGTCAGAGCGGAACTCAATACGAACCCCGATGGTTACGCCGATTCACGCCAGACGATCATCAGCATCGTGCAGGCGGGAGAGGCAATTTGCCAGTCATTGGCTGAGGGTGGCGCGCCAGCTACCTCGGTCCCGACTGAGACGGGTGGGGAAGTGACTGTGACACCGACTCCCTAGTCAGCCTCGCGAAGGTTTGGAACCTTCGCAAGGCTTGTGTCAGAACTCCGTAAGAATTTCAACAATCCCCTTGACTTGACCAAACTAAATAGGTATTATTGGTTTAGCACTCTGCAAGTTCGAGTGCTAAATTTGTGATTATTCAAAATTCCAAACAGGAGGCAGAAAGATGGCAAGCAAATTGAAGTTAAAGCCCCTTGGCGGACGTGTGATCGTGGAGCCGATCGAGCAGGAAGATATAACTGCCGGCGGCATCATCCTTCCCGAAACCGCTAAAGAGAAACCCCAGGAAGGCAAAATCCTGGCAACGGGTCCGGGCGACCGAGATGAAGATGGCAAACGTATTGCGATGGATGTGAAAGTTGGGGACAAGGTGCTGTATGCAAAGTATTCCGGCACCGAAGTAAAAGTGGAGGGCAAGAAATTGCTCATCTTGAAAGAAAACGATATTTTGGCTGTCATTGACGGCTAATTCTGGTCATGTCATTCTGAGCGACCAGAGGGAGCGAAGAATCTCCCTCATAACTAAGCGAGACCCTTCGCTACGCTCAGGGTGACACAAACAAATCGGAGGAAAATATGGCTGCTAAACAACTTGTCTTTTCAGAAGACGCCCGCCGCAAACTCAAGAACGGTATGAATATCGTCGCGAATGCGGTGAGCGCAACCCTTGGACCCAAGGGACGCAACGTGGCTGTGGACCGCAAATTTGGTTCCCCCACCATCACGCACGACGGCGTTTCCGTCGCGAAGGAAATCGAGCTCGAAGATCCGTTCGAGAACATGGGCGCGCAACTCCTCAAGGAAGCCGCTCAGAAGACGAACGACATCGCCGGTGACGGTACAACCACGTCCACCGTTTTGGCTCATGCCATCGTGAACGAAGGACTCAAAGCTCTCGAAGCCGGTTACAACCCAATGTTCATCAAGCATGGCATTGAGTTGGCTACGGCAACGATTGTGGAAGAACTCCGCAAGATGTCCGTCAAGATTGACACCAAGGAAGAGATCGCCTCGGTTGCGACCAACTCCGCGGCGGATGAGGAGATCGGTAATTTGATCGCCGACGTGATGGACAAAGTCGGTAAAGACGGCGTCATCACCGTTGAAGAATCCAAGTCCATGCAGTTCGAGCAGGAATTTGTCGAGGGTATGCAATTTGATCGCGGTTACATCTCACCGTATTTCATCACATCTTCTGAACACATGGAAGCTGTGATCGCCGATGCGTATGTTCTCATCAACGAGAAAAAGATTTCCGCCGCGCAGGATATTGTTCCCCTGCTCGAGAAACTCGTTCAGATCGGCAAGCGCGAACTCGTCATCATCGCCGAAGATATTGATGGTGAAGCCCTCGCGACACTTGTATTGAACAAACTGCGCGGCATGTTGAACGTGCTCGCCGTCAAAGCCCCTGGCTTCGGTGATCGCCGCAAAGCCATGTTGGAAGATATTGCCAAGCTCACCGGTGGCACCGTGATCTCCGAAGAGACCGGCCGTAAACTCGAAACTGCTACCTTGCAAGACCTCGGTCGCGCTGAGAAGATCGTCTCTGACAAAGAGAATACCACCATCATCGGCGGCAAAGGCAAGAAGGCTGAGATCGAAGGTCGCATTCGTGAAATCCGTTCCGAGATTGACAAAAGCACCAGCGATTACGACAAGGAAAAACTTCAGGAACGTCTCGCCAAGTTGAGCGGCGGCGTTGCCATCATCCGTGTTGGCGCCGCGACCGAAACTGAAATGAAGGAAAAGAAACATCGCGTGGAAGATGCCCTCTCTGCCGCCCGCGCCGCAGTTGAGGAAGGCATCGTCCCTGGCGGTGAAATCTCCCTCATCAACGCTTCCTACAAGCTGGACAAAATGCTGAAAGGCGAAGAGCAGGACGAGGAAATTCGCGTCGGCTTGAACATCGTCAAGAAGGCGCTCGAAGCCCCGATCCGCAAACTCGCTTCCAATGCGGGCCAGGATGGTTCCGTCATCATTGACACCGTCCGCCGCACCGCCATCGAGAAGAAGAACAAGAACATCGGCTACAACGTGCTCACCAACAAGTATGTGGACATGATCGAAGCCGGGGTTATTGACCCGGTCAAAGTGGTGCGCGGCGCGCTCGAAAATGCCGCCTCCATCGCGGCGATGATCCTCACTACAGACGTGCTCATCACCGACATGCCCGAAAAAGACAAGGCTCCTGCCATGCCTCCTGGCGGCATGGGTGGGATGGATTACTAAAAGGTTTGCTCGGGGCGGGTCTGAGACCCGCCCCGAGCTTTTTAGGTTCCAAACCTTCGCAAGGTTTTTTTATGTATAATCGGGGCGATGATTCTTCACAGCCAAAAAATTATTTGGATATTGACGACTCTCGCACTCGGACTCTCCGCGTGCGCTTCATTTTCTACGCCTGAAATTGTTTCGACCCCAACGGCCTCGTCCACACCCGAGCCTCCAACTGCCACGCCTGAACCCCTGGCGTTGACCGTGAACGGCGAAGGCATCACTGTCGTTGACTTCAACGCAGAAGTTGAGCGTTACAAAGCCTCCCAAACTGAATTAGGAAATGTCGTAGATTCTCCAACTGCAACCAGTGTAGTGATCGAAGACATTGTCGCGCAAATACTCCTCGCGCAAGCCGCGCGCGCAAACGGATTCGCTCTCGATGAAAACGTGTTACAGGCGCGCATCAATGCGCTTGCCGTGGAGGTCGGCGGGGCGGAGAATTTGTCAGCGTGGCAAATGAGTCAGGGGTACAGCGAGCAGGCATTTCGGTTCGCATTGAGGCGTGCGGTAGAATCTGCCTGGATGCGTGACAAAATCATTTCAGGGGTCGCCAGTACCGCCGAACAGGTACACATCCAGCAAATCCTGCTCTATAATCAAGATACGGCTCAACGCTTTTTAACGCAATTGAATGGCGGAGCCGATTTCAATGCACTGGCGTTTGATGCGGATCCGATAACCCGCGGCGACCTGGGATGGGTGCCGCGAGGCTATTTGCTGGACACAAAAATAGAGGAAGCCGCCTTTGGTCTGGCGGTGGGTGAGCACAGTGAAGTGATCACAACGGACGTGGGATTTCACATCCTGAGAATTCTTGCGCGCGACCCGAGCCGTCCGCTTTCGCCCGATGCAACTTTGGTTTTGCAGGAACTGGCATTGAAAAAATGGATCGAAGAACAACGTTTGCTGGCGAGTATTGTCCTTGCGCCGCAATGATATGGAGCAAAATAAATGAGCGATGATTTTAATTTCGATGGGAAATCTTCCAGAACGCGCAGTGGCGGCGGTATGCAACTGTTCGATATGCTGTCCATCCTTGTGTTGATCCTTACCTGTTGTATGGGCGCGTATTTTGCGTTTATCTTCATCAACCCCGCGTCTAGTTTTAATTTTCTGCCGCCCGGGGTGGGGGGAGGAGGTTTTCAACCTCCCACCGCGACGATTACCCCCTTGCAATTGCAAGCCACGTGGACAGCCAGCCCAACCATCGAGTCAACTCCGAGTAATACGCCGCGCCCCACGTTTACGCCGTTCTTTACGAATACGCCATTTTCGCTTGTTCCACCGACGAGAACCCCCAGACCAACCAGTACGCCAAAGGCTCCGTTTGGTGCAACAACCTCCCAAGTGGAAAGCACGCTCATTCATCCGGATTTGCTTTGTGCCTGGGCAGGCATCGGCGGTACGGTTGTGGATGCAAACAACAGCCCCATTGTTGGGCAAGTGGTGGTATTGCGCGGCTCGCTGGATGGGAAAACCATCGAACAACAAACCGTCAGCGGCATCAACAAGGAATATGGTCAATCTGGTTTCGAGTTCGTGCTTGGGAATGCCCCCATCGAATCCACCCTGTTGTATGTTCAACTGGTTGACCTAAGTGGAATTCCACTCTCGGATAAGATATCGGTAAAAACATCTTCAGATTGCACGAAGAATCTCGTGCTGGTGCGATTCAAGAAAAGATAAAAAAGATAGGGCTTACGCAGTTTATGCTCCCGCAAGGTCTCCCATTCTGGGATGATATGTGACCCTGCGGTGTAGCCTGCAAAACACGGCGGTCAGAGACCGCCTTCGAGCAAGATAATGAATATAAAAAGTGGCGACCATTGGTCGCCACTTTTTATATTTACACTGCTACATTCCAATGTTCATACTTTGGATTCTTTGCGCGTACTACATTTTCAAGTAGTTCGCGAAGTTTTGTTGCAACGGGTCCCATCGCGCCAGTGCCGACGGGGCGGTGGTCCACTTTGGTGATACCGGTGATCTGAGCGGCGGTACCGGTGAAGAACATTTCCTCCGCGATGAACACTTCCGTGCGGTCAATGGATCGTTCCAGCACTTCAATCCCCAATTCCCGACGAGCCAATTCGATGACCGATTTGCGCGTGATGCCTTCAAGGATATTATCTGTCACAGGCGGGGTGATCAAAACGCCATCGCGCACCATGAACACGTTCATGGCGGAGCCTTCTGAGATATGTCCATTTTGATCGAGCACCAGCGCCTCATCAAAGCCTGAACGTACCGCGTCCGTTTTGATCAGCGAGGAGTTGGCATATGCGCCCGCTACTTTTCCGCGCGCAGGAATGACGTTATCGTCAACGCGCCGCCACGAGGAAATCGTCACGTGCGCGTTGGTATCGTTCGGGACGTATTTTTCATGCGCCATCACAAAAATACTAAATTCATCGCGCAGATCATGCAGGCGCACACCGATACCCAAATCGGCTTTGTAAAATGTGGGGCGGAAGTAAATATCCTGCTTCCAGTTATCGGTGCGGAGTAAATCGATCGTGATCTGAATCAAACTCTCTTCATCGTAACTGGTCTGCATCGCCATCATACGCGCCGATTGCAACAGCCGACGGAAATGGTCGTAGGGACGAAAAACGAAGAGACGTTTCTTCTCTTCGTTCCAGTATGCCCTCATGCCGCCAAACACAGAGGTTCCATATAAAAATGCGTGTGTCGCTATGCTAACTTTCGCGTCCGCAAGCGGGACGATCTTTCCCTCAAAAAATGCATGTTTCGAGAGATCCACCAGGCACCTCCAAAAAATAGGATTTGGGACCGACTCAACCGTGCGAATTATACCTGATGAGTCCGCCTCCTTCGCCGCCGATCCCTGATTCCAAAAACGATAGCTTCAAGTTTGTCTGACAAATTTCCCGTAGCACACTTGACAACGAGCCGAATCTCGGTAAAATCTAATTCGATAACCATCGAATTAGATTGAGGATATGAACCATGAATACCGAACCCGAAATTCTGGATTTTATTAAAGCCATGGCATCAGCGGACCGTTTGCGAATTGTCGGTCTGTTGAGCCAGGGACCGAAACGCGCTACGGAGATTGCCGAGGCGCTGGGTATGTACGCGTCAGATGCGGACCGGCATTTGGAACAGTTGACAGCCTCGGGTGTCGTCCATGAAGCGGATGGAGTCTACGATTTGAACGAAAAGGCAATTGAGTCATTAGCGCGTAGTCAATTTGAGGGCAAGCGTCCCATGTATGTTCCCGAGGAAGATCGCGAAGAGGATGTCCGCAAGGTGTTGAAGACCTATCTCAATGCGGATGGCACGATCAAACAACTTCCTCAGGAGGGAAAGAAACTACTCATCATTTTGAATTACGTGCTGGACGCATTTGCCTTTGACGCGAACTACACGGAGAAAGAAGTGAATACCATCATCCGCCGTTTTCATGTGGATACGGCTTCGTTGCGCCGCGCGTTCATTGATCACGGTATGTTGGCGCGCGAGAGCGACGGAACGAAATATTGGAGAATCTCTTAAACACAAAGGACACGAAGTACACCAAGTTTGGACGAACGATGAGCGAGTCGCCTTCCGATAGTTTTTCCTTCGTGACCTTTGTGCCCTTCGTGGTAAAAGCCTATGACAAACTCAAGCGAAGAACTCGTCACCTTCTTCAAAGCTCTGGCAGACGCAAATCGACTCAAAATCGTTGGCTTGCTAGCGGAGAAATCGTACAGTGTGGAGGAACTTGCCGCGTTGTTGAAACTCAAACCCTCTACGATTTCACATCATCTTTCACGCCTGTCGGAGGCAGAGTTGGTGACATCGCGCGCTGAAAGTTATTACAGCGTATACCAACTAGATCAAAAAGTGCTGGAGGAAAAATCGCGCAGTATGTTTTCGCAAGCCGAACTTTCCTCCGTCGCCGCTGAAGTGGATGTGGATGCCTACGACAACAAAGTGATCAAAGATTATTCACGCCGCGATGGAAGTTTGAAGACCCTGCCATCCCAGCGAAAAAAACTCGAGGCAATCCTGCGTTACGTTGTGAAATCTTTTGATGTAGGGAAAAAATACAGTGAGAAGCGTGTGAATGAAATTTTGTCGCAATACCACGAAGATACGGCAACCGTGCGGCGCGAACTGGTGGGTTATGGGTTGATGAAACGCGAAGGCGGTGGGGGAGAGTATTGGAGAGTGGATGTGTCATTGCGAGAAGGGCTGGTGGTCGAGTAGGGCGAGTGATCTTCTCGCCCGTATCAAGACCCAGCCCGACGAAGCAATCCTCAAAGGGGATGCTATCTCGTAGTTTCTTGTAATAATTTGTTTACAGGTTACTTGAGATTGCTTCGCCGCCGCTTCGCGGCTCCTCGCAATGACATTATCGCCTCACCAATCCCCTCTGCCAGGCGTAAACAGCCACCTGGGTGCGGTCGGCGAGATGCAGTTTGCTCAGGATATTGCTCACGTGTCCCTTCACGGTATTTTCACTGATGACCAATTTTTCAGCAATCTGGCTGTTCGTCATCCCGTTTGCGATCAAACGCAATACGTCCAATTCGCGTTCGGTTAATTCGGTAAACAACGGTTGCTCTTCGCTGTTGTCACTGCGGATGTTTTGTAGAACACGCGCCGCCACCAGCGGATGCAACGTCACTTCTTTTTGCGCGGCGCGATGCAATGCCTCCACCAGTTTTTCCATTTTCATATCTTTCAAAATATACGAAATCGCGCCCGCCTTCAATGCGGGGAAGATGTGCACATCTTCATGATATGAGGTAAGCACAACGACCTGCGTGCGCGGGCTGATCTGTTTGATGCGCCGCGTGGTCTCGACGCCGTCCATGCCCGGCATGATCAGATCGAGCAGAACAATATCGGGGATATGGTCCGAAACCAATTTCAATGCGGCTTCGCCTGAAGCCGCCTCACCGATGACCTGAAACTCTTTCACCGTTTCGATATACGCGCGGATTCCATTCCGCACCACCTCATGATCGTCCACGATGAGGATACTAATACGGTTGTGATGATTATTGCTTGCCATTGCCGCCTCCTTCTACACCTTTAATTGGTACCTGAACAAGGATCCTTGTGCCGTGCCCGGGCGCGCTTTGAATCTGCACTGTGCCGCGAATACTCGTTACGCGTTCGCGGATGGATCGCAAACCCATGCCATACGATTTTGAATCGACATCGAATCCGCACCCATCGTCCGAAAGGGAGAGTTGCACAGATTCGTTGATGTACACCAGTGACATGTCAACGCGGCGCGCGCGGCTGTGACGCGCCACGTTTGCCAGCGCTTCCTGTGTCACGCGATAGAGGGCTTGCTCCGCTTCGAAATGCAGGCGTCGTTCATCCCGCGTAACAAGTTGAACTTTTGTATCGTTGCGGTTTTCCCATTCATAAATGTAGTCGCGCAAGGCGGCTGTCAGGCCCTTTTCCTGGAGCGCGATCGGGTAAATTTCCTGAACAAGGAAAGTTAATTCCTGAATCACGTCGCTGACGAGATTCTCCGCTTCGTTCAAGTGTATGGACACGGAACTTCCATTTCCATTCAATATGCCGCGTGCCGTGCCAAGTTGTGCGAGCGCCGCGAATGCCTTTTGTTTGGCTGAATCATGCAGGTCACGCGCGAGGCGGTTTCGTTCCTCCATCACTGCCAGGTCCTTCGTCTGCTCGAAGAGTTCCATGTTCGCCACGGACAGTGAAGCGCGGTGGGTGAGCGCGGAGAACAGCCGGACTGTGTCTTCGCCGATTACATCTGGTCTTGTGAAACCAACGTTGAACACAGCCACAACCCTGTGATCTACAACGATGGGCAGATGCACAAAAGATTTGATGCCTTCTTCCATGATCGCGGCACGGACATCCGGGCGCAGGTCTTCGGGTTTGATATCGGCAACCATGACCGCTTTGCCTGTTGCCAGCACCTGCCCAACAATCCCTTCGCCCTCGGCGAATTCCAATACTTTGAGTGACTTGGGTGAAAACCCATGGCTGACGCGCGGCATCACCTTTGTTTGTTCGTCGTCCCAGGCAAAGACTACGCTCCGGTCTGCGTGGAGCATATCCACAGCCACGTTTACCAGCGTTTGAAATACCTGGTTCATGCTCACATTGCGCAGGATTTTCTCGTCCGCCTGGTACAGCGCTTCCATTTCCATGTTACGTTTTTCGAGCGCGTAGGTTCGTTCCTGAACGAGCCGTTCGAGATCACGGTTGCGGTCCTGAATGGATTTGGTGCGCAATCTGAATCCGCCTGCCACTACAACGACAGCAGTGATTCCAAGCAGAACGCGGAACCAGGTCGTTTGCCAGAAGGGCGGGATAACGGTAACGGAAATGCGGGTTGGGGTTTCGTTCCAAACGCCGTCACTATTGGCGGCTTTCAATAGCAATGTATATTCCCCGCCCGGAAGGTTGGTGTAGCGTCCATCGCGTTTTGTGCCGATGAAATGCCAGTTCGTATCGAACCCTTCGAGGGTGTACGCGTATTGGTTCTTGTTTGGCTGGTTGTAACTCAACGCGGCAAATTCAAACTCAAGCGAGTTTTGGGGATATGTCAGTATGATTGCCTGTATGGTTTCAACGCTCGAATTGATCGTGATCGGTTGGTCTTCCTCGGTCAATGATGTCAGCGCGATCTCGGGCAGGTATGAATTATCTGTAATGTTCGAGGGATGAAAAACGGTCAACCCGTTGATGCCGCCGAAATAAAATTCGCCGTCCATGCCTTTGGCATACGCGCTGGAATTAAACTCGTTGCTTTGTAAGCCGTCGCCTGCATCGAAGTTGCGGAAGGTTTCGGTATCGGGGTCGAATCGTGAAATGCCGAAGTTGGTGCTGAGCCATAAATACCCGTCGTCATCCTCCAGGATGCCATAGACAAAACCATTGGGGAGTCCGTCTTTTTCAAGGTAATAGGTGAAGGAATCAGTTTCAGGGCGGTATAGATTCAGCCCGCCGCCTGCAGTTCCAATCCACAGTCGTCCTTTTGTATCCTGATAAATCGAAAGGATCGAGTCGTTGCTCAGGCTTGCCTCGTCTTTTGGATTATGGCGGTAGCGTGTGAATTGTTCGGTTTGCGGGTCCAGGCGGTTCAGTCCGCTTTCGGATGTTCCAACCCACAGATTGCCATCACGATCTTCATGGATGGCGAGAGGCTTGTTTCCGCTGAGTGTGCCTGGGTCATTCGGGTCGGCGCGATAGTGTGTGAAAACGCCGGTCTTTTTATCGAAGCTGTCTAATCCGGTAAATGTGCCAACCCATAATTGTTGATTGTTATCTTCGTAAATGGTGTAAACGAAGTTCGCGCTAATGCTTTCAGGGTTGGCTGGATCATGACGATAATGCGTGAATGTGTTTTGAGCCGGATTGAATCGATCGAGGCTGTTGCTTGTGCCAATCCAAAGGAAGCCTTCACTATCCTCATAGATGGAAGTTAACCTGTTCGATCCAATGCTGTTCGGGTCATCCGGGTTATTGAAGAAACGCGTGTTTTCACCTGTGCGCCAGTTGAAACGGTTCAACCCGTCTCCAGAAGTTCCTATCCATGCGTAACCATTGCTATCCACATGGATCGGGAAGATAAAATTCCCGCTCAGGCTGTTCAGGGTTTCAGGGTCATGGCGATAATACGCAAATTTATCGCGCTCACGATCATACTTGTTCACGCCTCCGCCATACGTGCCGAACCAAAGCACACCGCCGCGGTCTTCAAAGATGGACATGATGAAATTATTGCTTAAACTTCTGGCATAAGTGGGGTCGTTGTAATAATGAATGAATTGAGCGCCCTCGTTGCTTAAACGGTCCAACCCGTTTGACGTTCCAACCCACAAGTTTCCTGAACTGTCGGTCTTCAAAATGTTGATCAAATTATCCGCGATACTGTTGGGGTCGTCTTTATTATTCAGGAATGATTGGAACACGCCGGATTCTGTATCAAACCGGTTCAAGCCTCTTTGTGTGCCGATCCAAAGATCGCCATTCGAAGCCTCTGCGATCGCTGTGACGCGGTTACTGCTGATGATGGTTGGGTCGCTTTCGACATATTGGTAGAAAGTGAATTCGCCCGTCTCTGGATCAAAGCCATTCAACCCGCCGTCCAGCGTGCCGATCCATAAGCGGCGTAGGGAATCCTGATAGATCGTGCTGATATTTTTACTGCTTATTTTGTCTGACTTGATCAAAACGCCGGCTGGCTCAACCGGAGTCGCCGTAGTGTTGGATTCAGCGTCGGGGTTACCCACCGTGCCGGTATCTATGCTGAGCAGAGGGACGATGTATTGATAGTGAAAAAAACTCTGTGTTTCCGGCATGAAGCGGTCCAGCCCGTTTAATGTCCCGACCCATAATTGATTGTCTTGATCCACCAGCAAGGCGCTAATGTGATTGTCTGCCAGGCTGTTTCGATCATCGTCAGCGTGCAGATATTGGGTGAACTTTCCGCTGAACGGATCGTAGCGATTCAATCCGCCCAGCCGCGTGCCAATCCATAAATATCCATCCATGTCTTCGGTGATCGCGGTGATCCATCCGTCGCTGATGCTGTTGGGGTTGCTGGGCTCGCTCTTATACACTTTGAAGTGATAGCCATCATAACGATTAAGCCCGTCTTCTGTGCCGAACCAGAGGAACCCGCGGCTATCCTGAAAGATGACGCGCACGGAACTTTGGGATAACCCTTGCTCGATGCTGAGGTTATCGAACCGGAGGATGCAATTGCATATCTCAGGCAAGGATGGCACGGATGCAGATTCACGGTTCGGGGCTGGGGGACGGCTGTTCGCCGCAGAATCAGCCTCGGGCGCCGCGAGAGGCGTGACTCCAACTCCGCACGAAGTCATCGCGGTGAGGAGCAGAATCCCAACACCCAGAATTATTTTGCGTATCGTCATACCATCCATCTCAATCATTATAGACCTATCTTAAGGTATCGTACATGACGTTCATTTTATTCTGGAAACTACAGGTTCAAATACCCCTCGGTAGAGGGGTTTTTATACACCATTGGCGGCGTTGAGGGGGTGTCTCGTATGCCCTTTGTGACGCGAGTCAAACCATCCGCCTGGCGGAGGATAAACACATTCCAGGACGGATGCTCGATTTGCCTGTAGTCCGTATGATTAGAAAAGATTAGCCTGTGTAATCTGCTTTGCTTTCATGAATTCTCCTCACAGAAAGCAATTCATTGGATCGTGAGGCGGATGCCGGGTCTACGCAACCTGGTTTCCGCCTCGCTCTTCTATCTGACCTTTTGCAAAGTGCGCGAGAGAGCGCACCCTACACAAATATTTTTTTTGTGTAGCGGACGTTAGAGAACGTCCGCTTTCTATACAAAAGGTAATCTGAATTTTGCAAGAGGTCTACTACGAAGGAGGTGGCAGGTAAAAGACAGTGATTGATTTTGCGTTTCAATATCAAACTATTTTCTCAAGGAGAGAAGAGCATGAAAAACAATAAGTACTTTTATGTACTCAGTTTGCTGGTGGTATTGAGTATGTTGCTTGCGGCATGTGCGCCCCAGGCAACTGAAGTTGCCACGGAAGCGCCTGCCGCGGCAACAGAAGAACCTGTTGCAACTGAAGCGCCGACGGAAGAACCTGCCGCGTCAAGCACGGAACGTCATGGCGGCTGGCTGGATGAAATTGACGTTTCTGTCGTGGATGCGGAATCTGCCATATCACAACTTCAAGCCGGTACGATTGACTTTTATTCCTTCGGGCTTGCTTCTGATGCATACCCTGCCATCAAGGAAGCGGGTCTATCAACCACACAATCCTTTGGCAGTTATTACGGTATCAGCTTCAACCCTGCCGTGTTCACCGATACGAGCGTTTTGAATCCCTTCTCGAACCGCAAGATCCGCGAAGCGATGAACTGGCTGGTTGACCGCAACTATCTCAATCAGGAAATCTATTTAGGCGGCTCCCTGCCGAAACTATTACCGGTCACCACGCAGTTGGTGGAATATACCAACCTGATCGCGACCTCCCGCGCGTTGGAAAGCAAATATGCCTATAACGTCGAGAAGGCGAAGGCCGTCATCGATGCGGAGATGCCCGGCATGGGCGCGGAACTCGGCGCAGATGGCAAATGGCAATTTAATGGCGCGCCTGTTACGCTTGCCTTCATGATCCGATCAGATGGCGATGGCACCCGCAAGCCGATCGGCGATTACGTAGCCAACCAGTTGGAAAGCGTTGGTTTCACTGTTGACCGCCAATATAAGACCTCGTCAGAAGCCTTTCCGATCTGGCTGGGGACCGTTGCGGCTGATGGACAGTGGCATATGTACACCGCCGGTTATATCCCAGGCGCATTCCCGCGCGATGAAGCGGGGAATATACAAACATCGTATCTAAATACCAGTGTTAACGCAGGCGAACCTTATATCTCCAACGTCTCAGACCCTGAATTCCAAAAACTTGGCGATGACCTGGCGCAGGGCAATTACTCCTCCAGGGAGGAGCGCAATGCGATGATGGCGCAGGCGCTCGAACTTTCGCTGGAAGATTCCCTTTTTGTCTGGCTGATCGATCAGCAACAATATTCGCCGTATAACAATAATGTTCAAGTCACGTGGGACCTTGCCCTGGGGGCTGAGGCTTCGCCTGTCACTCCGTATAACTTGCGCTTTAAAGACCAGGAGGGAGGCACGATGAAGGTCGGTACGAACGACCTCTTCACACAGCCGTGGAATCCGATTGCGGGAAGCAACTGGGTATGGGATTCGGCTGTGATGCGCGCAACTACCATGGGTTCCTCCGGTACTTCGGGCGGCGCCGGTTTGATGGCTGACCCCTATACTGGTTTGGCTTATCCTCAACGCATCGAGAGCGCTGAATTGACGATTAAGAGCGGGTTGCCAATTGTGCAGAACCTTGATTGGCTGACGGTGACAGAGGTGAACCAGATTGATATTCCCGAGGATGCCTGGGTTGACTGGGATGCGAAAGAGCAGAGATGGATTACTGCCGCAGAAAAGTTCCCGGATGGGCTGACTGCCAATGTCAAGAGCGTTGTAACCTATCCCGCAGATTTGTTCGATACGGTCAAATGGCACGATGGCAGTCCGCTATCGGTTGGCGATTTCGTGATGGCCATGATCCAGGGCATAGACCCTGCGAAAACAGACAGCCCGATCTATGATGAATCCCTTGCCCTGAGCATCGACGCGGGTCTTGCATCCTTTAAAGGGTATCGAATCACCTCCACTGACCCGCTCGTTATCGAATCGTATAATGATTCGTACCAGACGGATGCAGAACTGAACGTCGTGCCGCTCTGGCCGCTCTCGCCCATGGGTCTCTCGGGTGAAAACAGTTGGCAGATGCTTGCCATCTCGAATCTGGCAGAGGCGGCGGGCGAACTCGCCTATAGTCCGGATAAAGCCGATGCCGCCCAGATTGAACAGACCAGTTGGGTTGGCGGACCGAGCCTCGAGATCCTTGCAAAATATCTGGATCAAGCGGCAAACGAATCATATATTCCCTACGAACCAACGCTTGGTCAGTACGTTACCAAAGAGGAAGCCGACCTGCGTTATGCCAATTTCAAGCAGTGGTATGCCGACCACGGTCATTTCTGGGTGGGGATGGGTCCATACTATCTGGATCAAGTCTTTACTACAGAGAAGTCGTTGGTTCTGAAGAACAACCCTGATTTTGTTGACCTTTCCGATCGCTGGGCGATATTCAGCGAACCAAGACTTGCAACGACTCTCCTCGATGGACCCGGGCAGGTGAAGATCGGAGATGAAGCGGTCTTCGATGTGACTGTATCGTTCAAGGATGCGCCGTATCCACAGTCCGATATCCAGCAGGTGAAATACATCCTGTATGATGCAACGGGCGCTGTCGTGGTGGTGGGTGATGCTACAGCAGTTGCTGATGGACAGTACCAGGTCACTCTCACTTCAGACCTCACCGCAAAACTGCAAACAGGTTCAGCGCGGCTTGAAGTCGCGGTCGCACCTTTACCGGTGGCTATTCCGTCGTTCACCTCATTCGACTTTGTAGCGGTCCCATAGTGTAGGTACGATTTATGATCAGCAGGGGTAAGGCAAAGCCTTACCCCTGCTGTGACCTTTAAGAATGTGAGGAAGCCATGGCAGTAGTTACCCATACACCCTCTGAAAATATAGCTGTGAAAAAAGCAAGGCACGATAGCACATTCATGCGCGTGTCTCGGTATGTGGTTGTGCGGTTGTTTACGTTATTTGTAACCGTTGTGATCGGCATCTATTTGACTATCATGATCGCCAACATGGGTGGGTATGTGGATCAGATCATGAGGGGCGAAATCCGAGACCGGGTCACACAATCCATCATTGCCAGCCCCTCCATGCAACAGATGGCTCCCGATGTCCGTCAAAAATTAATACAGGAAAGGATAGCGGCAGAGGAGGAGCGTGTGGGGTTGAATGTGCCCATTGCAGTTCGAAATGTCCGCTATCTTTCCAGCGCGCTGACCTTGCAGTTGGGACGCGCCATCAACATGACCAGTGATTCAGGCTCCAAGCAGGTGCGCCTCATTATCCTGGAACGTCTGCCTGCCACCCTGCTCCTGATGGGCATCTCTCAATTATTTCTTTTCTTTTCCAGCATCGTCCTCGCCCTCAACCTTTCCCGCCGCTATGGCAATTTTTGGGATAAGGCTGTCGTGGCGCTTTCTCCCACCTCGGCGGTTCCACCATGGTTTTATGGCATCTTCATGATTTTGATCTTTGCAGCCATCCTCAAGGTGCTTCCCTTTGGTGGGATGGTGGATTCTCCGCCTCCATCCAATACCTTTGATTATTCCCTCAGTTTGCTCAAACACCTGACCCTGCCCGCTTTATCGCTGATATTGAGTTCGTTCTTTCTCAGCATCTACAACTATCGCACGTTCTTCCTGATCTATTCCAGCGAGGATTATGTTGAAATGGCAAAAGCCAAGGGGCTTCCCACCCGCGACGTGGAGCGGCATTACATCCTGCGCCCCACTCTGCCTAATATCATTACGAATTTTGCGCTTCTCATTATTACGCTGTGGACGGGCGCGACCATCACTGAAACCGTGTTTCTGTGGCCCGGTCTGGGGCGGACGCTCTACCAGGCAGTCGGGCTATATGACATCCCCATTATTGTTGGTTCCACGATTATCTTTGCTTATCTGCTGGCAATGACCGTGTTCATCCTGGATTTTGTCTACGCGTTAGTTGACCCGCGAGTTAAAGTCGGCGGCAATTAATATGAACACGATGAAAAACTTTTTCCGACAACTTTCCTATTACCCTTCGGCGCTGGTAGGCTTGCTGGTTGTGTTTCTTTTGATTTTCACCGCCGTTTACGCGATGATCAAAATCCCATATAACGAGGCGATCAACCTGTGGCGCGGTGGGGAGGATGTTTGGTATAAGAATCCAAAATTTGCCGCGCCAGCCTGGGTCAATCATTTTTCGAGTAAAAAATACGCCGAATCATTTGCCGTGAGTACCTCCGATGGGACAATCGAAAAAGTAGCTGACCCGGGGGCTGAAAACACAGCGACGTATACAATGAACTACGCGTTTGATTTCGAATATGACTATTACCCTCAGGAAATGATCCTGTATATAACCTCTGTGTTCGATGAGAAACAGCCGTTCATATCCCTGGAATGGTTGACGCCCGATGGCAGAACGATCCGCATCGCCAACTTTGCAATCGGTCAGGATTTTACGTATCGCTTCTCACAAGATGAAAAGTTGAGGACCAAGCTTAAGACAGACGATGTCATCCCCGTTCTGTTTTCATTGCCGGATGAAACTACCCCGGCGAAGGGCGTGTACCAGCTATTGGTTACCGGCACGACATTCGAATCCGACTCAGATATCAACGTCGAACTCGTCCTGCATGGGCAGGTCTATGGGTTGGCAGGCACCGATCATGCCCGCCGTGATCTTGTAGTGCCGCTTTTGTGGGGCGCGCCGGTTGCCTTGGCATTCGGCTTGATCGCGTCGCTTGGCACTGCCATGCTTACGATGATTATTTCCGCGGTGGGAGCCTGGTATGGCGGCTGGATTGATGAATTGATCCAGCGCATCACAGAGATCAACCTCGTTTTGCCGTTTCTCTCAATCCTCATCATGATCGGCACTTTTTATTCACGCAGTATCTGGGTGATTCTGGGAGCAACCATTGCCCTGAGTATATTTACAGGAGCCATCAAAGGCTATCGTTCGATATTCGTGCAGTTGAAAGAATCGATGTATATCGAAGCGGCGCGCGCGTATGGCGCCAGTAACTTCAGGATTGTTTTTACATACCTGATCCCGCGTATGATCCCATTGTTGATTCCGGGGCTGGTTTTATCTGTCCCTTCCTTTGTGTTTTTGGAGGCGGGTCTCGCGGTGCTTGGCTTGGGCGACCCCGTCCTGCCGACGTGGGGCAAAATGATTGATGATGCCAGCCGCAACGGCGCCCTCTATCGCGGCTACTATTACTGGATTTTGGAACCCACGATCTTGCTTATGTTCACAGGGCTTGGCTTTGCCATGCTCGGTTTTGCTTTGGACCGTATCTTTAATCCAAGATTGAGAGATGTATGAACACAACACCACCCAAACTTCTTCATATCGAAAAACTGGTTCTGCATTTCAAAACCCGCGGCGGCGCGGTGCAGGCAGTGGATGGCGTTAACTTTGAATTGGACGCCAACCGCGCGGTGGTGATTTTAGGCGAATCGGGCTGCGGAAAAAGTTCGCTTGCCAAAGCCATGTTGAGACTCCTGCCGCGCAATGTGGAAAAATATGCCGGTCAGGTATTTTTGCAGGGAATAGATGTGATGACATACGCGGATGAAGAATTTCGCAAGAATGTGCGCTGGGTGGGAATGTCTCTTGTGCCGCAAGCCGCAATGAACGCGTTGAACCCGGTCATCAAAGTGGGAGACCAGGTTGCCGAACCAGCCATCACGCATCTGGGATTGAACAAAGCAGAAGCGCTCGGTCTCGTCCGCAAGATGTTTCAGCATGTGGGCGTGCCGTTCGATTTTGCAGACCGCTATCCGTTTGAGTTAAGCGGCGGGATGCGCCAGCGCGTGGCGCTGGCGATGGCGCTCGTGACCAGCCCAAACCTGATCGTCCTCGATGAGCCGACCTCCGCCCTTGACTTGCTTACGCAAGCCAACATTATGAATGTGCTAAAACGCATCAAGCATGAACTTGGCACGTCGTTCATCTTAATCACACACGATATTGCCACCTCCAGCGAACTGGCTGACGAAGTTGCCATCATGTACGCAGGTCAGATCGTTGAAGTAGGTCATGCGCGAGATTTCTTCCCCGCGCCCCTGCACCCCTATTCGCAAATGCTAATGGCAAGCGTGCCGCGCCTCCGAAGCGACTCAGACCCGATGTTCATCACCGGTCAGCCGCCAAGTCTCATGAACCCGCCGAAAGGATGCCGCTTTGCGGCGCGTTGCCCGTATCGTTTTGAGAAGTGTGACGAAGAACCGCCGATGTTCGGCAAGAATGGACGCAAGGTCAAGTGCTGGTTGCACGCCTAGCCCGTCATTGCGAGCCTGAAGGGCGAAGCAATCTCCCTCATCGTGTTGGAGATTGCTTCGCCGCAACGACCGCTCCTCGCAATGACGAGAAAAATGGGAGCATTGAATGATCACAGACCTGCGAGAGGTACTCATGAGCACACAACATGTCAACCAGCCACAGCCTTTACTTGCGATTAAAGATTTGCACGTCTGGTATGAATTGCGCCGATTCGGATTCGGTCACGCGGGCTACGTCAAGGCGGTGGACGGCGTCAGCTTTGAGATAGCGGAAGGGGAAACAGTGGCAGTTGTCGGTGAGAGCGGATGCGGCAAGTCCAGTCTGATGAAAACGATCCTTGGGTTGAATATCCCCACCAGCGGCGATGTCGTTTTTGACGAGGAGAATTTATCCGGGTTGAAAGGAAAAGACCTCAGCCGCTATCGTTTTAAGATCGGTTATGTGCAACAGGACCCCTATGGCGCCTTGCCGCCGTTTATGACCGTGCAAAAAATTCTTGAGGAGCCGCTCATCATCAGCGGGATGAAAAATCAGGAGGAGCGGCTGACGCGGATTCATAAAGTGATGGGCGAAGTAAAGATGCACCCGGTGGAGGATTTTCTGCAGAAGTTTCCGCACATGCTCAGCGGCGGGCAGCAACAACGGATCGTGATTGCGCGCGCGATGCTGCGCGAGCCAAAGTTAATTGTTGCCGATGAACCTGTTTCGATGCTCGATGCCTCGGTGCGCGTCGAAATTTTGAAACTCTTGCGCGCGTTGCAAGAGTCGCATGGGCTTTCGGTGATTTACATCACGCATGATCTCTCCACGGTGAAATATTTTTCACAGCGAATCTTTGTGATGTATGCGGGCAACTTAATTGAAAAAGCGGATACACGCCGCCTGCTTGAGAATCCACTGCATCCGTACACACATGCATTGCTTGCCGCAACCTCCGACCCTGATGCGCGGAATGCAGATACCTATAAAGAGGTGCCGCCGGGCGAGCCGCCGAGTTTGGTGAACCCGCCGAAGGGATGCCGCTTCCATCCGCGTTGTGCAAAAGCCATCGCAGGTTTGTGTGACGAAAAATTTCCGCCCGATTTTGAACCCGAGCCAAATCATTTTGTGGCTTGCTGGTTGTATCAGGAGCCTCTCGCGTTGAGCGGAGCGCCGAATGCAAGTAGAGGCGCGTAGACGAAACGCAGGATTGAATCCAATGTTGATTTTCATTGAAACGCGCGCTTCGTCTACGGGACTGAAAAGCACAGTCCCTCCGCTCACATCGTCCCGACGTTCTTTCGAGAGCGCGAGGATAACCTTATGAACTCCCCCCGCTTCCTTCTCAGCCTCGGCGTGATCCTGTTATTCCTGGGCGTCATCCTGCCCTTCTTGATGGTCATCCACGTGTTGGAGTCCACGTTCTTTTTGAATTTCTTTTCATGGGGCGTGTCAGTGACGGGGTTGGCATTCGGCACAATCGGCTTTGCCTTGCATACAAAAACAAGAAAGCGCGATTAGCTCTCTTCTAGCGCGTACGCAACCACATCATCGGTTATGAGCCTCGCAGATCAAAGCCCGCGAGGCTTTGTTGATTGTGGCGTATAATCGAGTTGGAGGCAGTTATGGAGTCAATTACGGTTCAAGCAGTGTACGAGAAAGGTGTTTTAAAACCCAGGAAAAAGTTGAATTTGCCTGAGCATAGCGTTGTGGAGATTCGAGTGAAAGCCACCAAACAAAAACGACTTGCAAAGAAGTCGCTTTTCGGCGCGTTCCCCGAACTGGTTGTGATCACAGACGCCGATATTCGAGGCGCCAGGAAGCAGTGGAATAAGAGTTTACAAAAGCAATCCCGCCTGTTGAAAAAAACCAGGGAATGAGCAGTTATATCGCAGATACCCACGCGCTCATCTGGTATCTCGGCGGCTCATCCCGCCTCGGAGATGAAGCCCGCGCTATTTTTGATTCTGCCACAGACGGCGATTCAAGAATTTTCATTCCCGCGATTGTTGTGGCTGAGTTGATGATGTTTGCCGAAAAGCATAAAACGATAGAGCCGGAAAAGATTCTTGCAAAACTGCGTGAAGCGCCGGGCTTCGAGTTTCTCGCTTTACTGCCCGAAACCGCCGCAAAAATACGGGAATTAGCTGCATTGCCCGATATTCATGATCGCCTGATCGTAGCCGAAGCAATGATTCAAAACATGCCGCTTATCTCGTTCGATGCCACAATCACAAAGTCAAAATTGGTCAAAGTGGTTTGGTAAAAGTCGCAGAAAACACAAAGCCTCGCGGAGTTTTATCCGCGAGGCTTTGTGTTTATGTAAATGCTGGCAACGTCAATGATCTCATGGCGCGGTGGGGCAAGTATCCACATGCAAATACTTCTGGCACTCTTCGGTCGTGAGCGAGCGCGTCAGGCGGGATTTGGCAAGCGCGATGAGTTCTTCGCTTCGCAAGAGAAATATACGCACCGCTCCATCTCTATCAGAAATTATCAGGCGCCTCCCATCTGGAGTGAAGGAGATTCCTAACATTGTATGCCCCGATGCGGTCAGAGTTAGTAATTCATTGCCAGTCTCACTATCCCATAATTTGGCAGTTCCATCTACGCTGGCTGTAGCAATATATTTTCCATCGGGGCTGAAACTTATTCCTATGACAGTGGAGGAATGTCCAGAAAGATTTATGATTTCTTTACCTGTTCCAGTATCCCAAACGCTTGCAATTCCGTCAAATCCTGCCGTAGCAAAACGCGTGCCATCCGGACTGAACGCTACTCCCCATATCCGGACAGGCTGAGATACTTCAAAAACGGCTTGACCAGTCTCAAGATCCCACAATTTCGCGATTGCGTCCTCTTCTGTTCCTGCCGGTTGATCGCTAGTGGTAATGATGTGTAAACCATCAGGGCTGAACGCAACATTTGTGAAGCCGATGCCTTGATTGGAAAAGGTCTGTAATGGTTTGCCAGTTTCAACATCCCAAATGATCGCAGTCCCGTCTGCTCCGGCGCTCGCCACGTGTCTTCCATCCGGACTGAATGTGACGGCAAGAATTCCTGAATACGAACCTCCAACAATTCCATCACCATGACCTGGCTCAGAGAAAGTGATCAATTCTTTACCGGTGGTCGCATCCCACAATTTCACCGTTTGGTCTGAACTGGATGTTGCGAGACGGGTTCCATCTGGGCTGAATGCAATTCCATATACCCGGTCCGTATGACCAGAGAGAACAAACAACTCCGCACCTGTTTCAGCATCAAATAATTTGGCTGTGCCATCAAAACTGGCGGTGGCAAGGCGCGTTCCATCCGGACTTACCACCACCCTAAAAACCCAATCATTATGACGGGCAAGTGTGAGCCATTCGCGGTTTCCCTCAGGAGAAATATTCCAGATTTTGGCAGTTCCGTCACTACTCGTAGTTGCCACATGTAAACCATCTGGACTGAAAGTTACATCAAACAGTGAAGAGACATGGCCAGATAGGGTGAGCAAAACTTCGCCCGTCGCCGCATCCCAGACTTTTGCAGTGGCATCAAGGCTGGCTGTGGCAAGGCGCATCCCATCGGGACTGAATGCGATGTTATAGATGAGATTGTTGTGGCCAGTCATAGTAAACAGTTCCTGACCCGTGACTGCATCAAAAACTCGAATTAAGTCGCCGACTGCAACAAAAATACGCGTTCCATCCGGGCTGAAATAGGCGACACTCACCGCTTCATTAAAAATCCCTGAAATTGTGTTGAGCTCCCTGCCAGTCGTTGCATCCCACACTTTCACAGTCGCATCCCAACTGCTAGTGATCAATCGTGTTCCATCAGGACTGAAAGAGACCGAACTGACAATATCTGCATGACCGACGAGAGTGAACAATTCTTTTCCATTCGACACATCCCACACTTTCGCTGTGCCATCAACGCTTGCCGTAGCGATTCTTGTTCCATCCGGGTCGAAAGCCACACGAGAAACGCCGCCTGTATGACCAGAGAAGGTAATCAATAGCATACCTGTTGATGCGTCCCATATCTTTGCGCCATTGTCTTCAATACTAGCAGTGGCTAGTTGTGTTCCGTCCGGGCTAAAGGCAATATCATCGCTGGATCCAGTTTTGAGCGTAAGCAATTCCAGGCCGGTTAATGTGTCCCACACTTTTGCAGTACCATCATAACTGGCGGTTGCCAGCCGCGAGCCGTCCGGGCTATAGTCCACCGCCCAAACCTGATCGGCATGTGAGAGGGTAAATTGGACTCGAGATGCCTGTACTGCGCGATGCAAGGCATCTTCTGCCTCCGGGGTATCAGATTCTTCCATCGCTTTGATAGCGAGCAAGATACTGCGCTCCGGGTCAATATCGAGATTGTCCACCGCAGCGATGGCAAGTTCGCGCGAGATGGCGAGTTGCTTTTCATTTTCTGCGCGCAGACGTTCAGCTTCGGCTGTGGCTTGCGCGTTGAGGGCATTGTCTTTGGCAATTTGAGCAGTCGCGGCATTGTTTTGCGCGGTAGTCGCATTTCGATTCGATTGCACGCCGAAAGTTCCAGCTAGCAGCGCCAAAATTACTGCGATTGACCCCACGGTTGTAATGACGCGGTTGCGCGTCCGCAGGCGTGAAGCCGAATTGCGTTGCGTCTCAGCAAGTTCTTTTGCCGAAGCCAGTTCACGTTCGCGTTGCGCCTCGCGCTCCTGCTGTTCAGTCCTCGTCTGCATATTCGATGCGTCGAGAAACATTTTTTCCTGTGTATTCAAAGCGCTGGGGTTGAGCGCTGACCATTCATTTGCCTGCGCCAGGCGCGCGCCGCGATAGACCGAACCTGCATCGCGTTCGAGCAGTTCCCATTCGTGCGCGGCTTCGGTCAGATGACGATGCAGGATGATCCTTTCGCGGTCCTGCGAAAGCCACTCGCGCAACTGGGGCCACTCACGGATCAACGCTTCATGCGCGACTTCAGCCGAATCCTCACCTAATGTCACGAGCCTTGCCTCAGCCAATGTGTTCAACACCGCGCGCACATCGTCGGCAGATTCCGCATGTGACATCAACTCATCGAAGGATGCGCGCCGCCGCGTGTCTTCCGTTCCTTCGCCAAATTCGGTCAGACGCAGGAGGATATTACGAACGATGGTCTGCTCGCTGAGCGAAAGATTCTGATAGACACTTTCCGCTGTATGCGCAATTGCGCCATGCACGCCGCCTGCATCTGCATAGCCTTTGAGTGTGAGCATGTGACCGGCGCGTCGTTTCCATGTTTCGAGAAGCGCGTGTGAAAGCAGGGGAAGCGCGCCGGGTTCATCGCCCACATCGCGCAGGATCAGATCCACGAGCCCCGGCTCAAATTCCCAATGCCCGCGCCGCGCCGGCTCTTCAATCGCGCGCCGTAATTCATCGGCTGTCATCGGACCGATATATTCCTGCTGTTGCGCCACCGCGTCGCGCAGTTCGGGGTATTGTGCGAGATGCGCGTAAAAGTCCGCCCGCAGGGTGATGATGAGGGTAATTCGACCCTCACCCCGGCCCTCTCCCTTTAAGGGAGAGGGGGAAATTGCTGTGAGCAAATTATCAATGAATGCTTCGCGCTCGAACTCATCGCGGCATAAGGTGAACAATTCTTCGAATTGATCAACAACCAATAAGGTGTGATGAGGCTGGGTTTGGCGCGACAGGAAAAAATGCAGACTGCGCGGGTCTTTCGAGAGATCATCCACCAGAGTTGCCGCGGCGGTCACTGATTCTGAATCACGCGTGAGTTCTACTGCCAGCGCTTCGAGCGGATGCGCGGTCGGCGTGAGGATGTGGACATGTGAGTTGGCGCTTCCCTTTTTGAGGGCGGGAACCAACCCCGCTCGCACCAACGAGGATTTGCCACTGCCCGACGCGCCGATGATGACTGATAAGAAATTCGCACTCCGCAGACGATCCATTAATTTCGCTGTCAACGTCTCGCGCCCAAAGAACAGATCCGAATCGTCCACGTCGAAAAACTGCAAGCCTTTGAAAGGCGCTTCGCCGGGGATGGGCGCTTCGGTGCCGCTAAATTTTGTTCGGATCGGCGCAAAGTCGGCGGGCAACCCATCCACCTCCAATTGATAAATGGATGAAGGATATTTCATATCTTTGAGGCGGTGCTCGCCCAGGTCGCGGATCGTCATCCCTTGAGGCAAGTCTTGAATTACAAGTTCACGCGTCGTTTGCGACAACAGAATTTGCCCGCCATGGCCTGCATCGCCGATACGCGCGGCGCGATGCACGTCCATGCCCACGTAGCCCGTCGAAGCGATCAACGGTTCGCCTGTGTGCAACCCCATCCGCACCCGCACAGGCTCATCAAAAGGCCATGCATGGTTGGCGAGCGCGCGCTGTGCCTCGGCGGCGCACTGCACTGCGTCAATGGCGCGCGTGAATGTGATAAAGAACGCGTCGCCCTGGGTATCCACTTCGCGCCCGTTCCATTTCTGAATCGCCGCGCGCAGAATTTCGTGATGCTCGTCCAACGCAACCGCGTATTGATCGCCCATCTTTTCGAGCAGGCGGGTTGAGCCTTCGATGTCAGTGAAAAGAAATGTGATCGTACCGGATGGCTGTGCGGCGGTACGCGGCGGAGTTTTTGCGCCTTTGAGCAGACCATCGTACAGGGCGCGTGTTTCGGGGGATGGTTCGACGCCCAGTTGCTCTGATAATTCCTCCATACAACGCTGATATAGAGAGACAACCCTTGCCATGTCGCCGCGCACACCGCTGGCGAGCATCAAGGCACGGTAGGCAGGTTCGCGTATGCCGCTGAGTGTAAGCCAGCGTTCACCCCATTCCTGCACGGCGATCCAGCGTTCAGCGGTGATGAGTTGTTCGAGCAGTTGCTCCATCCGCGCTTCGAAGACAGCTTGGACGCGTTCGCGTTCGAGCACGACCCAATCGTCGTAGAAACCGGGGAGGAGATCACCTTGATATAACGAAAGATTTGCTGTGAGCGATTCAAGATCAATTTCGGGTCGCTCCATTTGAGCAACATCGAGCCAGTATTCAGTATTGCGATTGAAGGTAAGGGTTAATTCTTCAGCGAGGAGATAATCATTCGCGCTGGATTGTCCTGAAGCGAGGGCTTTGCGAATCCTCCATAATTCCTGGCGGAGGTTTTTGCGCGCATTCTCATCGGTGGTGTCGGGCCAGAATGTGCCTGCCAGTTTTTCACGGCGATGAGGCGTCCCCGCTGTCATCGCAAGATAGGCGAATAGTGATTGACCAGCCCTGGTTGGAATCGTGACGCGTTTTCCGTCCACGCGAATATCAAATTGTCCGAGAAGTCGAATTTGGAGCATTGCAACCTCCTGTGCTGAATAGTTGGAACCAATAAGCGGGCTTAAAGGCTGAAGGGGTCGTAAGAAAAGTAAGTATAGCACCGCTCATGTGAAACACTTTATCTTCACTGCGTCTCCTTTACGTCTCAAAAACATTCGTTTTGCAGGTGACGATAAAGGGACGGCCTTATGTAAAAATGTTGACAGGTGTTCACACCAAGAGCGTTCGCAATCGGATGCTCACTACAGAAAGGAAATAATCATGAACAACAATCGCTCTCACGACTATAAGAATTATATGAATTCTTATGGTATGCAGGAGATCCGGCGCGAAGCCCGTGTGGCTCGTATGCTCAAAGGAGCGGGGTCGAGCCTGCCCGGAGTAGAAAAAGCGAAACAAATGGTATTGCGATTTGCAGGAGTCGTGATCGCTGTTTCTCTGCTCGTGTCCTTCTTCTCTGGCTAGCGCAGAGTCTGCCTCCCGTGAAGACGTTCGTGCTTGGGAAACTCTTTTGGTGTTTCTCCTCCTACACAAGCACACGTCAAACCCGCATCAGGCAATCCCTGATGCGGGTTCTATTTATTTTAAGCTTTTGAGATTAGCTGCTTGTCTGTCCAATGCCTTCAATCTGTGCATGAAATAAATCAGTACAGCGAACAACCCCAGCGCGACTGCTTGGTGGGCGAGAGCGATTGCGATTTGTACGTGCAAGATGACTGTCAATATTCCCAGGATGATTTGAAGGACGACAAGCCCGAGTAACCAATTTAAGCCATTTTGAACTTTAGTTGCTTCTCTATCTTTGCGCGCTGAAACATAAAACGCGGCGATGGCGATCAACACGGCAAGCGCAAACCAGCGGTGGATGAAGACAATGGTCTGTGGGGTCTCAAAGATGTTGAGGAACGAACTGAAAAGATTTGGCGGGATCAGTTTGCCAAACATCAGGGGCCAGGTATCTGAAACGTGACCTGCTTTGAGTCCCGCTGTGAAGCCGCCGTAGGTGATTTGGATGAGCAATAACACAAAAGATACCAACGCAAGTTTGGATGGTGTTGACCATTTTGTTTTTTTGTTTTTATCGGGGAAGCCGTATGTGTGCCCAAGCGCGGTCCAGAGACTCAAGCCGAATAATGCCAGCGCGAGCAGCAAATGGATCGTCAGATTGAAGTGACTGACGGATGGGCGGTCAACCAGTCCGCTGGCGACCATGATCCAGCCTGCGAATGCCTGTGAGATGAAGAGCATTCCCATTAGAAAGTAAATGCCAAATTCCCTGAAAGGGATTTTCTTTGTGAATAGAAAGTAGAAAACTGGAATGGCATACACGAGACCGGCGAAGCGTGCGACGAAACGATGAATCCATTCGACATAGAAAATGTATTGGTATTCCTCCAAGGTCATGTCGAAGTTGATTTGTTGGAATTCGGGTGTCTGCTGGTATTTCGCAAATTCCTCCTGCCAAGCTGATTCACCAAGAGGGGGAATGCTTCCGCTGACAGGATTCCATTCCACGATGGATAGGCCGGAACGAGTAAGACGGACAAATCCCCCGAAGACGACGAGAAACGCCACGATGAATGTGAAAGTGAATAACCATTTCATCACGGCGTCATTTTTCGTTTGGGGCATAGATGCCCTCCCAATGTAGAGCGAGACGCTTTGCGTATCTCGCTCTACGGTTTTGTTTTCGTTCTGTTGGGGTCTCAGACCCCAACAGAGCAGCATCGGGGTGTGAAAGGCTGATTAAGCGGAATCAATTGTCGGCTGGGCCTCGATACGGGCTTGGTTTCGATACGCTCGCAAAGTGCGCTCGCTACTCAACCAACAGCCCTGCTCGACCACCAGCAAAAAAATCCCGCCAATTGCTTTGACGGGATAATATCTTATTGTTGCAGTTGACTCAGCAGTTGGCGGTATTGATCCGCATTCGGCGGGCTCATTAAAAGGATTTGGTTGAGGACAACCAGCGCCTCTTCCTTCTTGTCGTTGCTGAGCAGGGACTCTGCAACCGCATCCAGTTGTTTGACGGCGTCTGCGAGTCGCCCGGCTTGCTGATAGGCTTGCGCCAGGGCGCGCCGCAGGATGATGTCATCGGGTCTTTCGGTGAGCAGTTCCTCGATAAATGTGACACCCTGCTCGCCGCGATTGCTGGTCTGCAGATAGGAGAGGTAACTTTCGAGTTCTGCATTCGCCTGGGCGAACTGGCCCATCCTCAGGCTGAGTTCGACCAGACTCTTTCGCACGCCTTCATCGTCCGGGCGCAGGGTGCGGATTTGTTCATAGATGCGGATCGCCTGCTTCCAGTCCAACCTCTGCATGTCAATATCTGCCATACGCTGGAGGATGTGGACATTCCAACTGCGATCTGCATTTGCCTGTTGGACGAAACGCAGGGCAGTGGTGTAGGTTTTGCGCGCCATATCCAGTTCGGCAAGACGATAATAAGCATCAGCCAGCTCAAGATATTCGCTGATGGCATCATCCACCTGGCCGCGGGCAACGAGTTGGTCAATGAGTTTTGTGCGCGCGCTCATATCCATGGGCGCCAGTTGAACCACGCGCTTGAGCATTTTCGCGGCTTGTGAGGCTTCGCCGCGGACGCTATATGCCTGTGCGACAACCATGTATTTTGCAATCGCTTCCGGCGTGTGATTCTCGCGGACGAGCAGATCGCCCATCAAGGTATGCAGAGGCAAATACGTTGGGGCTTGCGTGATTCCGTGGAATGCCTCTTCCATGGCGGAACGCAATTGCCCGGCGCGCGCGAGTTGATGGACGTGGTTGATGGCTTCGAGTACCTGGCTGGATTGCGCCTGCAGGATGATATCCGCCAGGGGCATGGGCATGTCGCTCTCGTGTGTTTTTTGCATTTGCTCGCGCGCTTTGTGCAGATGATCGCGCCAGGTCTTGCGTAGGAGCATGTCGTTGACGTTGTCACATAATCGTTTGAGCGCGACTTCATCGGTTTGGGAGGCTTGTGCCTCGATGAGCGGTTCGTACATTTGCCTGATGTCTTCTGCCTGCTCGGAGGGGACGATCATTGAATCTGCAATTTTCAATGCTTCGAGATACTCGATGGAGGCAGGTGCGAGCCTGCCCAATTTTTGGTTGACCTGCCCCAGCAATAACCGCGCGCCGAGACTGAAATCATCGTGTTTGACGGCGTGCTGCAAATGGCGGACGGCAGACTCGAGTCTATCTCCTTTTGAGCGGAGCAAGCCTAAATCGAAGTAGAGGGCAGGATGATTGAATCCCGCTTCAAGCGCGTGTTCAAGTTCCTCTGCGGCTTGGGTATCATTGTCTTTTGTTTGGGCGTCTATTGCCTGACCGAGATGCAGGACGACCTTCGTCTGCTCGGATTGTTGCATGGAGAGTTGCCCCGTGCCGCGCATGAGCGCTTGCAAGCCGCGCCGCTGTTGGACAGCCGCGCCGTCGTCGGTGGTGTATTCGAAGAGCATCTCTGCCAGCCGGGTTAACGCTTTTTGGCGCGCTTCAGCAATCGGGTCCAGCCCTGAATCGGTCTGTCTCTTTGGTAAATCCAATTGTTTGACTTGCGCCATCGCGATCGGACCCGTCCCGCCCTTGGGTCGCAGCGGCTTGGGCAGGAGTTGCCCCGAGCGCAAGAGAGTTTCCGCTTGTTTTGCTTCCTCGCTTTCGGGCGCGAGTTGCAGTGCCTTGTTGATCAACTCCGCGGTTTTTTCCGCGTTGCCAGTGCGCTGGACAAGACTGGCAACAGCGATATATTCGATGACCGCCTGTTGCTTATGACCGAGGCGTTCATGTGCAAGGGCGAGGCGTGAATGCGCAAACACGTTTTCAGGGTCGAGTGTGGTGACTCGCACCCAGTTCTCAACGGCTTTATCCACGTCGCGCTGGTTGAGGAAAAGTTCGGCGGCTTTGGCTGCCGAAT
>Ga0247727_10003300_pt1 | contig 35842 bp, 28 predicted proteins | sample WisWelCaveWW1625_FD_202498 | JGI IMG/M metagenome (GOLD analysis project Ga0247727, IMG submission 202498) | Biofilm microbial communities from Wishing Well Cave, Virginia, United States - WW16-25 | ecosystem: Environmental > Aquatic > Deep subsurface > Groundwater > Cave microbial mat | place...
GTGCAGGAGATCCAAGCGTGGGGGGAAAGGTGTGAATGTTCCGGCCTCCACTCCCCATTCGCCACGACCTTTCATTTCCTTGTGTCCCAACAAGTTATGCAAAACATGGAATGCTTGTCGACGCATTCCACACCGCCTACTACTACGTCTTTCTTTCTTATTTAATAGCAAAGACTTATAACGACGACTCGGGCTCTGAAAGTGCTTGCAGGAGCTGAAACGGCTCCATATGATGCTGCCAGAACCCGTTTGGGAGGCCAGAAGAGCGCCCGGTGAGGTGTCGCCCCTGGGATGGAACGCGAAGCGGGGCATGGACTTCCTACCGTCAGGGAGTGACCGAATGGAACTCGCGATCCAGCAGGGCGATCTGGCTTTTGCCGTGGGCAAGGCCATGGGCTCCATCTCAACGAAGAGCCCGATGCCTCTTCTCTCGTGCCTCTTGCTCGAGGCCGAAAAGTCCGGACTTCGCGTCACCGGAACCGATCTCGAAATCACCACCGCGGTGTTCGTTCCCTGCACCGTGAAATCGGTGGGGAAGGCCGCGGTCTCCGGGCGTCATTTCAGCGAAGTCGTGCGCAAGATGCCGCGCGGCGAGCTCAATCTAGCGATGTCGTCGGGCGAGCAGGTCGAGGTGCGCTACGGCGACGGCAAGGGGTGGGCGAAGTTCCCGACCCAGGACGCAGCCGACTTTCCGCGCGTTCCAGACCTCAAGGCCGAAGCGAAGATTACACTCGAAGGCGAAGCCCTGGCGCGACTCGTGGCGCGGACCGGATACGCCGCCTCGTCGGACGCGTCCCGACCCCAGCTCTCCGGGGTACTCCTCCAGGGCAACGACAAGCAGCTCGTCTTGGTCGCGACCGATGGGCACCGCCTCTCGAGGGCGACCCGCAAAGGCTCATTCGGCGCACTGGCTAAGGATGGCGTGATCGTGCCGAGTCGCGCGCTATCCGCGGTGAGCCGCACGGCGGAAGAGGCCACCAGTCCCATCGAAGTGGAGGTCGCCGGAACGCGCAATCAGGCCGGGTTCTCGACGCAGGTGGGGGACTATCACGTACAAGTGATCGTGCGGCTGCTCCAGGGACCCTATCCCAACTACGAGCAGGTCATCCCCAAGAACAACACCCGTGAGGTGACGGTCGTGCGTGGGGAGTTGCTCGAAGCGGTGGACATCGTGGCTTCGCATGCGGACAACGTCACACGTCAGGTACGTTTCTCGCTGGCCGATGGGACGCTGGGTGTCTCATCCGCTACCGAGCTGGGTGCCGGCCGTCACGAGATCGGGGCGCAGTATCGCGGCGAGGCGATGGAAATCGGATACAACGCGACGTATCTCATCGACATGCTCCGCAGCATCTCCAGCGAGAAGGTTGTCATGCGCCTCGGGACCGCGCTCGGCGCCGGGCTCGTTGAGCCGGTGGGGGGCCTCTCCGAGAGCGATGAGGACCTGCTTTGTCTGATCATGCCGCTGCGGCTCCCGGATGCAGGATGAGCGCGCAGGCCACCCGTGTCCTGGTGCCGCAACTGCTACGCAACCTCGGCCTTGAGGACGGTGTGCTGGGGTGGCGAGCGGTCGAAGAATGGCCAGAGGCGGTAGGCTCCCGGATCGCATCTCGCACCCGTGCCGTGGGCTTTCAGGATGGCACGTTGCGTGTTGAGGTCGCTGGTTCGGCGTGGCAGTACGAACTCGGGTTTCTCAAGCGCCGGCTGCTCCAGGAGCTCCAGAAACGACTCGGCAGCGCGCGCGTGCGAGAGATCCAGTTTATCCAAGCCGGCGGAGGGATCCGGCGGTGAGTCCACGGGAAGGAGACGCGACACTCATGGCGGAGAGCAAGGGACATCATTACGACGCCACCAGCATCCAGGTGCTCGAAGGCTTGGAGGCGGTGCGCAAGCGCCCCGCCATGTACATCGGCGACGTGAACGTGCGTGGGCTCCATCGGCTCATCTGTGAAGTGGTGGACAACTCTGTCGACGAGGCGCTCGCGGGCTTCTGCAGCGAGATCCAGGTGACGATCGAGACCGATGGCAGCGTGACGGTGCACGATAACGGGCGCGGCATTCCCGTCGACATGCACCAGACCATGAAGAAGCCAGCGCTCGAAGTTGTCATGACCACCCTCCACGCAGGCGGCAAGTTCGACAGCAAGACCTACAGCGTCTCCGGCGGCCTCCACGGCGTCGGCGTCTCCGTGGTGAATGCGCTCTCCGAGTGGTGCGACGTCGAGGTCCTCAAGGAAGGCAAGGTTTACCGCCAGCGGTACGAATACGGCAAGCCCACCGGGCCCATGACCAGCGGCGCTGCCGGCAAGGACAACCGCGTCTCCGGCACGACCACGCGCTTCAAGCCGGACGCAAAGATCTTTGAGGACACGGCGTTCCACTGGGACACGCTGGCGGCGCGGCTACGCGAGCTGGCGTTCCTCAACAGCGGCCTGTCGATCGAACTCGCCGACGCCCGGTCCGGCAAGAACACGACGTACTTATACCGGGGAGGCATCCTCGAGTTCATCAAGTACCTCAACCAGAACAAGAACGTGCTCCATGGCAAGCCGGTCGTTTTCTCCCGCGAGCGCGACGGCGTCAGGGTCGACATCGCCTTCCAGTACAACGACAGCTATGCCGAGGCGATCTATTCGTTCGTGAACAACATCAACACAATCGAGGGCGGCACTCACCTGATCGGGTTCCGGTCCGCCCTCACGCGCACGCTCACGAACTACGCCGAGAAGGAAGGTCTGACGCGGAATCAAAAGCTCCAAGTGTCGGGCGAAGACGTGCGGGAAGGGCTCACGGCCGTCATCTCGCTCAAGATGCAGAACCCACAGTTCGAGGGGCAGACCAAGACCAAGCTCGGCAACAGCGAGGTCAAAGGGATCGTCGAGAGCATCGTAGGAGAGGGGCTGCGCGAACACTTCGAGGAGAACCCCTCGGTGGCGCGCAAGGTCGTCGAGAAGATGCTGGCCGCGGCGCGCGCGCGCGAGGCGGCCCGAAAGGCCCGCGAGCTGGCAAGGCGCAAGAGCATCCTCGACGGTGGGTCACTGCCAGGCAAGCTCGCCGACTGCGCCTTCGACGACCCCGGGCTCTGCGAGCTCTACATCGTCGAGGGCGACTCCGCCGGCGGCACGGCCAAGCAGGGGCGCGACCGCCGCTACCAGGCGATCCTGCCGATCCGAGGCAAGATCCTGAACGTCGAGAAGGCCCGGCTCGACAAGATCCTCAGCAACGAGGAAATCCGCAGCCTCATAACCGCGTTCGGCACCAGCGTCAAGGAAGAGTTCGACATTGCGAAGCTGCGCTACCACAAACTCATCATCATGACCGACGCCGACGTGGACGGCTCGCATATCCGGACGCTGCTCCTGACATTTTTCTTCCGCGAGTTCCAGCCACTCGTGGACGCGGGCCACGTCTACATCGCCCAACCGCCGCTCTTCATGGTCAAGAGCGGCAAGGACGAGATCTACTGCTACAACGACCAGGAGCGCGAGGAGGCGATCGCCCGGGTCGGCAGGAAGAATCTCATGATCCAGCGCTATAAGGGTCTCGGCGAGATGAACCCGGATCAGCTTTGGAAGACCACGATGAACCCGGAAACACGGACGCTGCTGCGTGTGACCAACGAGGACGCCGTCGCGGCCGATCGCGTCTTCACGATTCTCATGGGCGAGCAGGTGGAGCCGCGGCGGCAGTTCATCGAGGAAAACGCACTCTCGGTGCGGAACCTCGACATCTAGCCCCGGCGGCGACCGGGCGCGCGGACCGCGACACGGCAACCGAATCAGGGATAGGACGCTTCCATGGCACTCAACGATCGATCGAGAGTCGTCGACGTCACGATCGAATCCGAGATGAAGACCAGCTACATCGACTATTCGATGTCAGTCATCGTCTCGCGAGCACTCCCCGACGTGCGGGATGGATTGAAACCATCCCAGCGGCGCATCCTGGTCGCGATGAACGACCTCAACCTGGCGCCCGGCCGCGGTTACCGCAAATGTGCCAAGATCGCGGGCGACACGTCGGGCAACTATCATCCGCATGGCGAACAGGTCGTCTATCCGACGCTCGTCCGCCTCGCCCAGAACTGGGTGATGCGTTACCCGCTCGTCGACGGACAGGGGAATTTCGGCTCGATCGACGGCGACGCGCCCGCGGCCATGCGTTACACGGAAGCCCGCCTCACGGCCCTCGCGGCCGAGGTGCTGGCCGACCTTGAGAAGAACACCGTCGACTTCCGTCCCAACTATGACGAAACCCGCGAGGAGCCGGTCGTGCTCCCGGGCGTGGTGCCGAACCTGCTCATCAACGGCTGCTCGGGCATCGCGGTGGGGATGGCGACGGAAGTGCCGCCCCACAATCTGACGGAGGTCTGCGACGCGATCGCCTACGTGATCGATCATCCGGAGTGCACGGCGGTCGACCTCTTGAAGATCGTGAAGGGTCCGGACTTCCCGACCGGTGGAATCATCCATGGGACACAAGGGATCCGGGACTGCCACCTGAATGGCCGCGGGCTCATTAAGGTGCGCGCCCGCGTGCAGGTGGAGGAGGGCCGGCAGGGTCGCATGAGCCTGGTGGCGACGGAGATCCCGTTCCAGGTGAACAAGGCGGCGCTGCTCGAAAAGATCGCGGACCTGGTGAAGAACGGCAAGGTCACGGGCATCAGCGACCTCCGCGACGAGTCCGACCGCGACGGCATGCGGATCGTCATCGAGCTCAAGAAGGACGCCAATCCCAAGGTCGTCCTCAACCAACTGTTCGTCCATTCGCCGCTGCAGAGCACGTTCGGGGCGATCATGCTGGCGCTGGTGGACAACCGGCCGCAGGTCATGAACCTCCGCCAGCTGCTCGACCAGTACGTTCGCCACCGCCAAATCGTGATCCGCCGGCGGACCGAGTTCGATCTCGGCGAGGCCGAGCGGCGCGCCCACATCCTCGAAGGCCTCAAGATCGCCCTCGACAACCTCGACGCGGTCATCACGCTGATCCGAAGCTCGAAGGATGTCGAGACGGCGCGCGCCGGCCTCATGAGCAACTTCAAGCTCTCCGAGATCCAGGCCAGCGCGATCCTCGAGATGAGACTCGCACGTCTCACCGGGCTCGAGCGGCAAAAGGTCGAGGCGGAATACCTCGAGGTCATCCAGCTCATCGAGCGGCTTCGGAGCATCCTCGCCAACCCGAAGAAAATCCTCAGCATCATCCAGACGGAGGTGGTGCGCCTGAAGGACAGGCATGGGGACGCGCGGCGCACCGAGATCGTAACCGAGGAAGGCGACATCAACTACGAGGACACCATCGAGCAGAAGGACATGGTGATCACGATCTCCCACGCGGGCTACATCAAGCGCCAGGAGATCTCCTCGTACCGGTCGCAGCGCCGCGGAGGCAAGGGGGTGATCGGGGCCCGCACCAAGGAAGAGGACTACATCGAGCACCTCTTCGTGGCCGGGACACACAGCTACCTGCTGTTCCTCACCGATCGCGGGCGGTGCTACTGGCTCAAGGTGCACGAGGTCGAGCAGGTCGGGCGCATGGCCCGCGGTCGCCCGCTGGTGAACCATCTCGAGGGGCTAGGCCGCGAAGAGCGAGTGCAGGCGGTTGTGGCGGTCAAGGATTTCGACGACAAGCACTACCTGGTCTGTGCCACGCGCAAGGGCCTCATCAAGAAGACGGTCCTCTCCGCCTACGGCAACCCGCGGCGGGGGGGCATCAACGCCGTGCTGCTCGAGGAAGGCGACGCCCTGTTCGAAGCTAGCATCACCGATGGCACCCAGGACATCATCCTCGCGAAGAGGAACGGCCTCGCGATTCGCTTCCACGAGAACGAGGTTCGCGCCATGGGCCGAACGGCTTACGGCGTGAAAGCTGTCACGCTCGACGATGCCGAAGACGAGGTCGTGGGCATGGTCGGCGTGAAGCGGCAGGAGACGCTGCTCACGGTCACGGAACACGGCTACGGCAAACGCAGCGAGATCGCGGAGTACCGCGTCTCGCACCGCGGCGGGAAGGGAATCATCACCATCAAGACCACCGACCGGAATGGCCATGTCGTGGCCGTGAAGGAAGTCGTCGACGGCGACGAGCTCATGATCATCACGCGCCAGGGCCAACTCATCCGCATGCCCGTCAAGGGTATCTCGGTGATAGGGCGGAACACACAAGGCGTGCGACTCGTGAACCTGGCGGCCGCTGGGGAGGGCGAGCTGCTGCCGGACACAGTGGCGGGCGTCACCCGCGTCGTGAGCGAGGAAGAGGACATGGTCGGGGGCCCCGATACGCCCCTTGGCGGGTCCAACGGAGGAGGAGAGGCCTAGTTCCCGGGCGTCCTTCCGCGTCGCGTTCTCCGAAAGAAGGTGAGGACGCGAGTGGCTGGGAGTCGCTTTGTGAAAACATTCACAGAGCGGTCGCCACGGCCCCAATACGATCACCATGGCTCGCATCTCGGAATCGACCATTCGCCGGCTGTCGCACTACTACCGCGTCCTCGAGGAGGTGGAGGTCGAGGGGAAGCGCCTCATTTCCTCCCATCGTTTGGCGGAGCGCGAAGGCATCACCTCGGCGCAGGTGCGCAAGGATTTCTCGTACTTCGGGTCGTTCGGGCGGCGCGGCCTCGGTTACAACGTGCAGCACTTGCGTGAGGAGATCCGCGCCATCCTCGGTCTGGACCGACGCTGGCGGGTGGCGCTGATCGGCGCGGGCAACATCGGCGCTGCGCTGCTTGCCTACCGCGGGTTCGCCCGGCAGGGGTTCGACGTCGCCGCGGTCTTCGATCGCGACCCGCTCCGCGTTGGGCAGCGTCTCGGCGAACTAATCGTGCGCGACGTATCGGATCTGGCCGCCGCGGCGCGCGAGCTGCGGATCGACATGGGGATCATCGCTACACCCGTCCGCGCCGCACAGGAAGTCGCCGATCTCCTGGTGGCCGCGGGCGTGCAGGGGATTCTCAACTTCGCCCCGCGAAAGCTGTTCGTGCCTTCCCAGATCGCGCTGCGAAACGTGGACATGACGGTCGAGCTCGAGAGCCTCTCCTTCTCACTCTCCAAGCTGGTGACGTCGCGCCGCCGCCGCGCCCGCGGATAGAGCCCGGCGCTCGTTCCGAGGTGGTGGGTGGGAGTGGCGTTTGTTCTCGGCGTCGTTCTCATCGTCGAGTGGGCCGCGCTGCGGCGGCCGGCCAGCTCTCGTCCAACCAACGCGTGAGGCGCGGCAATGCCGCGGGGTCGTGGTTGAACACCCGCGCGCCGCTTCCGATGCGATCGGACTCGACGATGCGCGACGCGCGCGGATCCACCGCTTCGTAGAGCGCCTCGACCAGTGGCAGGGTGCGGCCATCGGTGGAGGGCACCATGAAGAACACCGGGCGCCTGAGCTCCGCAAGCCTCGCCCGCAACGGACCGCGATCCACCGGTGAAGGATCGGGGCTGAGGAACACGAGGATACGGGCGCGGGCATCCTGCGCGGCCGCCACGGCGGCGATGGGCGCAGCCATCCCCGGCCCCACGATCACGTACCGGGTGGTGTCGATCCGCGCCACGCCGGCGAGCGCGCGCAGCGCCGGAACGACGTCGCGAGCCGCTGCGTCGATCATGAGGCTTTCGCGACCGCGCCAGGTCTCGGGCAGGGGACAATCCGGCGCCACCGATGCGCCCCAGCCTCGCACGTCGAGCAGCATCACTGCGTAACCCGCGCGCCGCAGACCTGTGGCGAGGCTGTCGAACGCATCGTGAAACTCCCCGTGGGGGACCAGCACGATGGCGGCGCGGGCCCGCGCTTGCACGGCGGGCGCGAGCGTGACCCCCCCGAGAGGGAAGCCGTCGGTCCCGGTGAAGCTCGCCGGGCGGCCACGCACCGCCTCGGTGCCGGCGCTCTCCACCTCGTCGAACCTGCGCAGCTGGGTCCGGAGTGAGAATTCAAGGTTCGCGAGCATCCCAGCCTTCTGGGCCGCATCGCGGAGAATGCCCATGACGTCGCTGTCCTTGAAGCGCGAGTCGAGCGCGAGTGGTGACAGCAAGCTGATCGAGCGTTGCGGGTCACCTCTTTCCAGCTCGAGTAGCCCGAGGCGATAGCGCCAAGCCCGCTGGCGAGGGTTGAAGTTGTGGAGCAGCCACCACTGCTGCGCCCGCATGCGCGCAAGCGCGGTATCGCCACGGCCAGCCACGTAATGGGCCCAGGCGATGAGCCCTTTGGCGTCGGCGGCTTCCCGCTGGAGGTCCTCCCGCCCGCGTTCCACAAGCGGAACGAGCGTCTCGATCGCCCGGTCAGCGTCACCCGGACGCCCGCGCAGGCACAGCGCCTCCGCCAGGGCGTCACGCTCCGCGCCTTCGCCGCGAAGGGCGATCGCCTTCTCGTAGCAGGCGATAGCGCTGTCCGGCTCACCGTCGCGTTCGTAGCTGACGCCCGCAAGCAACAGGGCTTCGCCGCGCGCTGCTGAGTCTGGCGCTGAATCGGCGTGCGCGAACAGGCGCGCGCGAAGCGTGGTCGGGCGGTCGGCCTGGAGCAGGAGTGCCTCTACGGCCGCGGAAGCTCCCGCCGCTGCCGGGGGCAGGAGGGCGGTAGCAGCGAGGATCGATGCCAAGAAAGATCGGATCATGTCTCAAGGATGAAGGGTGTCACGCGCCACCGCAAGGAACTCGCGCTCGAGAGGCGAAGGACCCGGCGCCGGAGACCCCCATGCCGCCCGCTCCAGAACCCGCGCGACGCGGCCGCGATGCAGGAGGACGACCCGGTCGCAAAGGCGTTCAATGGCTTCGGTGACATGACTCGAAAAGAGGATGGCGCAGCCGCCGCCGGCCAGCGTACGGAGCTCGGCCTTGGCTTCGAGCGCGCCGGAGGCGTCGAAGCCGTCGAGCGCCTCGTCGCACAGCAGCACCGCGGGGTGGTGCAGCACGGCTGCCGCAAACGAGAGCTTCTTGCGCATGCCGTGGGAAAATTGATGGACCGGTTCGTCCGTGCGTCCGGCAAGACCGAGCCGCAGGAACAAGGTGTGCGCCCGCGCGCGCGCGGCGAGCGGGTCGAGGCCGCGGACCGTCGCCACGAAGGCCACGTACTCGTCGGCCGAGAGTTCCTCGTAGAACGAGGGCTCCTCCGCCGCGTAGCCGAGGAGCCGTTTGGCCGCCAAAGGTTCCGCCCACAGGTCGATGCCCTGGATCCCGACCGTGCCGGCGTCAGGCGGCTGAAGGCCGGCCGCGGTACGCAGCAGCGTGCTCTTGCCCGCTCCATTTGCACCCAGCAATCCCACGATCTCTCCTGGCTGCACGTCGAGCGAGACGGACGACAATGCCGTCAGCCGGCCGTACGAGCGGGTCAGGTCGCGAACCCGAAGCATCAGACTTCCTCGAGATGTGACCAGTGGGGCAGGCGTCGGGCCGAGTGGAGCACCGCCGTGAGCAGCACTAGCCACCCCAACAGCGGGACCATGAGGCTTGCCGCCACCGCGAGTCCGAGCGAAAGGCCGAGGAGTCGCTGGGCGATATCGGCCCGCGGAAAGAGGGTGACGCCGTAATTCACTGCCAGGGCGGAGATCATGAGCGTCGCGCCGGCAAGCCAGACCAGAAAAACGCGCAGCGCCTGGGGCGACAGCTCGCGCGCGGCGAGCGCGTGGCCGGCGACCAGCAGCAGCGTGGCCAGCAGAGCCGAGGCGAAGCGTGCGCCCCAGATGTCGGCGAGCCTCACCGGGAGCACCCGCACGGCTGCGAATGGATCGGAGCCGGAGAGTGCCACCAACCATTCCCCGAGCGCAGCGGATCCGAGCAGCCCGAGCACGAATGCCGCCGCGTAGTCCACGTGTCGTGCAGCCATGTCGGGAAGCTGCCACGCGGCCAGGGAGAGCGCCCAGAAGAGCACCGCGACCAGCAACTGCTGCCTCACCGAATGAACGCGCAGCGACACGCGCAGGTCCTTGGCCCAGAAAGCGAGACGGACGGACTTCCGCGTCCAGCGCGGCGCACGAATCGGGCGCGGCCGCGACGCGCGCGTGCGCGCGCTCAGGATCCGCACCATCGGGTCGAGCTGGGGATGGTCGCGTAGTTTCCAGAGCGCGATCCTCTGGCCGAGAATCGTCCCCAGTCGCGAGGCCAAGAAAAGGCTCCAGGCGAGCGCCGGTAACAGGGCGATCTGCCATGCGAGTGGCACGAGGCCGAACGCTGAGATCCACACGCCGATCGTGGGCACCGCGATCCAGCCAGCCAGTGCCCCGGAATCCCAGGCCAGGTGGCGGGCGAGCAGGCGGGGATCCAGCGGCAGGCCGAGCCACTCGGGCCCTGGTGGGCCGCCGCGTAGCCGTTGCGCATGCCGCCCGGCCACGAACCCGGCGGTCAGGAATGCCAGCACGGCCGAGGTCAGCGCCAGCGCGCCCGCGACCGCCGGCGGTCCGCCCTCGGCGCTGAGGCTCGCGAACGGAGTTCGCACCTGCCAGAACACGAACCCGGCGAGGAGGAGGCTCAGGAGGAAGAGCTCCACCCGCAGTCGCGGTTCGAGCTGAGCGAGACGTCGGCGAGCGAGGCCGGATCGCAGTCGACGGAACGCCTGCGTTTCGGGGTGGCGGGAGGGATTCATGGAGGTCGGAGATTGTAGCCGAGCGCCGCCGGGCCCCGCACCGTCGGAGTGCGCCCGTCGTTAGACTCCCGGCCTCGCCTTTGCGCCGCCTGCAGCCCGGTGGCACCATGCACGCCATGCTGCGTGCCGCCGTCGTTCACGCACCCGAGTACGAGTGCGACATAGGACGCCATGTGTTCCCGATGGAGAAGTTCGCGCTCGTGCGGCGCGCCCTGGTCGAGGCCGGCGATCTGAGGGATGAGGACGTGCTGAGTCCCCAACCCGCCCCACGGGAAGACCTGCTGCTCGCGCATACGCCGGAATACATCGAGGACCTGGAACAACTGCGCTGGACGTCGCGCACCGCGTGCTCCGAGCTGCCGCTCACGGGCGAGATCGTGCGGGCCTATCGCTTCGCGACGGGCGGCACGACACGCGCCGCCAGCGAAGCGCTTCGCCGCGGTGCCGGTGTGAACGTCGGCGGCGGGTTTCACCACGCGTTCGCGGACCTCGCCTCGGGTTTTTGCTACCTCAACGACATCGCCGTAGCGATCCGGGTGCTGCAGCGCGACCACCTCGTCCGGCGGGCCGCAGTGGTCGACTGCGACCTGCACCAGGGCAACGGCACGGCGCACCTGTTCCGCGACGACCCCGCGGTGTTCACCTTCTCGATCCACCAGAAGCATCTCTATCCCGTGAAGGAGAGGAGCGACCTCGACATCGGGCTCGAGAACGGGGTCGGCGACGAGGAATTCACGCGCCGGCTCGCCGACGGACTGGAACAGGTGTGGGCTCATCGACCCGAGATCGTGCTCTACCAGGCCGGAGCGGATCCTTTCGAGGAGGATCAACTGGGCTCGCTCAAACTCACCTTCGCCGGACTGGAGGCGCGCGACCGCCTCGTGCTCGAAGGCTGCGCCCGCCGCGGAATCCCGGTGGGGGTTACGCTCGGTGGCGGTTACGCACGGCGTCTGGCCGACACCGTTCGCATTCACGCACAGACGTGCCGCATCGCGATCCAGCTCGCGGGCGCGGGGCACGGAGGGAGTCGATGATCCATGCCTGGCATGCGGACGAGCGGGGAGTGCGGGCCGTGCCGCCCGCGGAGGCGGTGCGGCTTGCAGGTTCGGGAGTGGGCATGGCGTGGATCGACTTCGACGGCCACGAGGAGTCGGAGATCGAGACGCTGGTCGCGCCACTCCACGTGCACCCGCTGGCCATCGAAGACATGGTGATGGAAATCAACCGCCCCAAGGTGGACAACTACGGGCCGTACGTCTACATCGTCGTCCACTCGGCGCGCTGGGAGATGAATGAGCGGCCCGCGCTGCGCGAGGTCGACCTGCTGGTCGGGGACCGCTTCCTCGTGACCTATCACGAGGGTTCGACGCGGTCCATCGAGGCGGCCGGCGAGACGCTGCAGCGCCGGCCCGAGCTGCTCGCCCGCGGGCCCGCGCACCTCCTGCACTTCGTGCTGGATGTCCTGGTCGACAACTACCTGCCGATCATCGACCGGCTCACGGAGGAGATGGATGCGCTGGAAGAGAGCGTGTTCCGGTCCCGGGACCGGGCCGTCCACCTCCGAATCCTGAGGCTCAAGCGCGGCATGGCGGCGTTGCGGCGCATCGTGGGTCCCCAGCGGGATACGCTGCTGGCATTGACGCGCGACGAGTTCCACGCCATCCCGGCCGAGATGCGTCCCTACCTGCGCGACGTCTACGACCGGCTCGCGCGCATCAGCGACCTGCTCGATTCCTTCCGCGACGAGGTCGCGGGGCTCCTGGAACTCTATGTCGCGTTGGCGTCGAACCGCCTCAACGAGGTGATCAAGGTCCTCACTGTCGTCGCCACGCTCGGGCTCCCGCTCACGCTCGTCACCAGCTACTACGGGATGAACTTCCCGTTTGCGGCCTACAAATGGAAACACGGGGAACTCTACGTCCTGGCGCTACTCGCGGTGACGCTTCTGGGGGCGTGGTGGGTCCTCCGGCGCCGGCGCTGGCTGTGACGCGAGTCCCCGCGGGCGTGAGGCACCCCGACACGGATGCTCCGGGAAAACACGAAAACTCCCCTCGCGCACGACCTGTGGCCGAGCAAGGCGGAAACCGGTCAAGAAATCGGGGAGAGGGAACGGGACGGGACATTTGGAGGGGGGTGCCTCCGACTAGTGCGCGAGAGGGAAACAACCCTGGGCGGGCGTTTCACGCACCCCTGCAGCTCCCGAAATCCGCGCGGCCTCCAGCGTACTCGCGGCTCACCTCGCTCGTGAAACCGCTTGCGTCTGCCTTCGGCAAGGTCCCTGCAGCGACGGGTCCTTCGGTTCGAGTCGGAAAGCTCCCTGCCAAGGAGTCCTTTCTGCCCAGCTGCACTGAAAGTGTGTTTCCGGCATCAGGGAACTGTCAACCCCGAAGATGGCCCGGCGGGAAGAGCCCGGTCGACACGGGAGCCGCGAGTCCGAAATCAGGGGGGCGCGGCCTGACCGGTGGCCGCGCCCGGATGGGCGCTTGGAACGGGGCTAGCGTGCGGGAAGTGGAAGGGGCTTTGGCGGCGGTGTGCCCTTCGTGACGTAGTCGGCCGGTCCCAGCACCACAAGGGAGCAGTCGTCGTAGTACACGTGCCCGGCAGCGGGCGCGTTGTAGAGGAACCACGCCCAGACCATCAGGGTCCCCGGCGGCACATCCACCTCCAGCACCGTGTGTGTCCAGTCGACGGTTCCGCCGAATTGGGTCGCGGGTTCGTGGACATCGCCATCGGGGGTGGTGCAGTAGACCTTGATGTACGCCTGGGTTAGCAGGCTGTCAGTCCGGATCCAGCCCGAGAGTCGCAGACGCTTTCCGGACAGATTGCGATTCGCGATCAGCTGGCAGACGCCGGTGCGCACCGGGAGGGGTCCCTGGAGTCCGCCCTGCATGTGGATCGAGGCCCTGCCACCGTGGGCCAGCGTGGTGTCCTGTTCGACGCGGATGCCCTCGTAGGGCGGCACGGAGTACTCCCAATCGTTGCCTTCGCCCTCGAAGCCGGGGTCCGCGAGCAGGTTGGTGTGGAGCGGCACCTCCGGCGAAGGCGTCGCCGCTTCTACCGTGAGGGAAGCATCGTCGAACAGCATCTGACCGGTGCCGAGGATTCCGCACCGCACGATCACGACGTTGGTCGTAGGCGGCACGAACACCCGCACTTCGCGCCTCACCCAGTCGGTCTCGTTCTCAGAGAAGTACTCGCGGTCCCAACCCAGGTTCACGAGAGGATCGTCCACACGGAGAATGCCGAGGCGCTCGCTGGCGGCGTCACGGTCGATCTTCCAGATCTTCGACATCTTCGTGACGGTGTCGCGGTAGGCCTGGAGCAACACGTACGCGCGTCCCTGGAGGCCGTTGTTCCGCGTCCAGACCGCGAACACGAGATCCTTGCCCCACAGCTCGCGGCCGACGACCAGCGCCTGGCTCCAATTGTGATACATCGGGACGTACGTGCTCAGATTGGCGATATTCACCGCGGACTTTCCGCCGTGGACCAGGAAGGTGTCGCGCCCGAAGAACACAGTCGGCAGACCCGACTGGAACGTGTCCCAGGCCGCGGGCATCCAGGGATGATCCGCGAGCGGCAGTTCGAAGCCGGGATTGGCGAGGAGATTCCTGGCCCCGGTGCGGGCGGCCCAGGTCGGCCCGGCGGCGAGGCCGAGCCCGAGGAAGAGGAGCAGCGCGAAGGCGCTGCGAAGGCGCGTCAGGGGCATGGGCGAAGTTCCTTTCGGGGAGCTGCGATGATTCATCGAGACAGGACCGAAAAGTATCAAGAGCCGCGAGAAGCCCGGTCAAGCTCTTTCTCCCTCGCGGGCGTCGTGCGCCACGTGGCCTGTTGCGTTTCTGCAAAGTCGTCCGATAGATTCGCACCTCCCCACCGTGAGCGGCTCGAGGTTTCCCGTGCCCGAATGGTTCTTCACCTCCGATCTTCACGGCCAGGGCGCGCTCTACGAGCAGCTCGTGGCGCTCGTCGCGACCCGCCGCCCTCGGGCGGTCCTGCTCGGCGGGGATCTGTGTCCTCACGCCGCTGGCGCCGAGGGGCTGGCCCACCAGCGTGTCTTTCTCCAGGGGTTCCTGGTTGAGTTCGCGCGCCGGCTGCGCGAAGGATCGCCCGGGACCGATCTCCTCCTGCTCATGGGCAACGACGATTGGGCCGCAAACGTGGACTGTCTCCAAGCCCAGGAGGGCCGTCTGTGGCGGCACCTCCACGAACGCGTGGTGGACGTGGACGGCGTGTGCGTCGCAGGGCTCTCGTGGGTCCCGATCACGCCGTTCGGCCTCAAGGACTGGGAGCGCTGGGACGACGGCGACGCGGAAACGCCGGCGCGGCTGGACGGTTGGGTGAGTCGATCGGGCGCGCTGGAACCACACCGCTTTGATCCCCAGGACCGCGCGCCGACCATTGCGACCGCCCTCGAATCATTGGCGAACCGGACGGATCCGGGTCAGACGACATTCGTGCTCCATTCGCCGCCGCGCGAAACGCGTTGCGACATGATCGGAGCGGGCCGACACGTGGGCTCCCGAGCCATTCGGAGCTTCATCGAACGTCACCAGCCTCCGCTCGTACTGGGTGGCCACATTCACGAGTCGCCGCGGATTTCGTCGAGCTATCACGACGCCATCGGCCGCACGATCGTTGTCAATCCGGGGCAGTTCGGGACGTCACGGCTGTGCGGCGTGTGGTTCGACCCCGCGGCGCTCGCGACCACCCTCCGCCACACCGTCTACGAATAGCCGGGGTCGGGCGTCACGATGAACCCCGGGGTCCGGCCAGAAAACCGCCCCGCTCCGGTCAAGGGAGGGCAAAAAAGACCCGCGCGGCGGTTGCGGGGGCGCGTGGCGTGCTACCCTGTGTGCGCCGTTGACGCTCCCGAACGATCGGAGGAAATCGTGAGAAACCCAGCCCCAGCTGCCGCGACCCTCGCCCTGCTGGGGCTTCTCGGGGCTGCGGTCCCCGGGGCGCAGGCCGGCGATTCGAGCCTGGACTGGCGCGGCTGGAATGCAGGCCTCCAGGAAGCCCGAAAGCTCGAGCGACCGGTCCTCGTGGACGTCTACACCCAGTGGTGCGGCTGGTGCAAGCGGATGGACCGCGACGTCTACACGCGTCCCGAAGTTCGAGAGTATCTCGGGCGCAAGTTCGTCACGATCAAGATCGATGCAGAAGCCTCCGTTCCAGCGAGCTATGACAAACGTTCCTTCACTTCGCGTTCGCTGGCCTCGCACTTCCGCGTCACCGGGTATCCCACGACCCTGTTTCTGAACTCCAACGCCGAGCACCTGGTCAACGTTCCCGGCTACGTCCCCGCCGACAAGTTCATGCTCGTCCTGCGCTACATCGGCGAAGGCTACCTCGATCGAGGTGTGAGCTGGGAGGACTTCAAGGCCCGCGACGGCCGCTGAAGCGCGGTGGCTCTTTTCCGGAGGTTCCTCATGCAGGCGACCGAAGCGTCCGAGATCGGTCAGTCCGCCCCCGATTTCAGGCTCAAGGGGCCCGGCGGCCACTTCCTCACGCTTTCCGAGCACCGCGGGCGCAAGAATGTGGTGCTGGTCTTCTACCCGCTGGCGTTCTCACCGGTGTGCTCCCATCAACTGCTGGTCATCCAGAAGGACCTGGACGCCTTCCGCCTGTTGGACGCGGAGGTTTTCGGCATCAGCGTGGACAGCCACTACGCGAACGAGGCGTTTGCCCGACAGCTCCGGATCTCTTTTCCACTGCTTTCCGATTTCCGGCGCGAAACGTCCACAGCGTACGGCGTGCTCAACCCCGAAAAGCTGTACTCGGGGCGCGCGGTCTTCGTGATCGACAAACAGGGACGGATTGCCTACAAGGAGCAGAGTCCGGCGCCCGGGGACGTCGACCAGATCCCCAGCGTCGCTCAGGCCCTCGACGCCCTCGCCCGGCTCTCCTGACCGGCGGCCGCAAGGACCCCGACGCGGCGCCCCGCGACCCTCCGACTCCGATGCCAACGCGAAGAAGCGGTCGCCCCAGTGCGGCCGAGCCGCATGCCCGAGCCACCTCGCGGCTCGGGCTGGACGCCATCGCCGGCGAGTCGCGTGGGATCGCCCGAGTCCGCAATCAGGTGCGCCAGGTCGCTTCCACGCGCACCTCGGTCCTGATGGAAGGCGAGCCCGGTACCGGGAAGAGCCTGGTCGCCCGCGTCATCCACGACCTCAGCCCGCACCCCGATGAGCCCTTCGTGGAAGTGATCTGTGGCGCGCTTGCGCCCGATCTCCTCGAAGGGGAGCTGTTCGGGCTTTCGACGGGTAAGAGCCCCGGCGACGCCGGGGACCCCGGCCGGCTCGAGCGGGCGCGTGCCGGAACCCTGTTCATGGACGAAGTGGCAGCCGCATCTCCGGCAGTTCAGTTGAAGCTGCTGCGCGCGTTGCAAGAAGGCGTGTTCGAGCGCCTGGGCGGCCGGGAAACGCTGAAAGTCCACGCGCGTCTGGTAGCGGCAACGGAGCGCGGGCTCGAGGCCGAGACGCGCGCCGGCCGGTTTCGGCAGGACCTCCTGGACCGGCTGGGTGCTGTCCGGATCGCGATGCCGCCGCTGCGCCAGCGCCTGGAGGACATTCCTGCGCTCGTCGAGCACTTCATCCAGGCGAGCCGCCGGGATCGCGGCCGCCGGGTAACCGGGATCACGCGAGGGGCGCTCGAGCGATTGAGCCGCCACCCCTGGCCGGGCAACGTGGGTGAGTTGAAGAACGCCGTTGAGAACATGGTGACCCATGCCGATCGGGGGCGACTGGATCTTGCCGACTTGCCTCCATGGCTGGGCGAGCCGGGGAATGGAACGGAAGCCCTGCGGATCGAGGTCGGGATGACGGTCGAGGAGGTGGAGCGAAGGCTGATCGAGGCGACCCTCCGATACACCGGTAACGACCGGCGCAGGGCGGCGACCCTCCTCGGCATCGGCCTGCGAACGCTTTACAGAAAGATCAAGCAGCTCCGGCTGGGTTGAGGGGCTAATCCCAGGGACCGCTTCGGTCGATAACCGGGACGACTTTCCTCACCCGGAACGAGCGGAGCGCCATGTCCCATCCTGAAACCATCGAGCCCCCTGACGGTTTTCAACCCACGGGTCGCGAGCCTGGAGATCACCGCGACCTCGGCCATCAGCCGGACTGGCTCGTGGGTGCCGAGGAGGGTCTGGGGCAACTCGAGGCCCGAGGGCCCCTCCGGGTCGTTCCCGGTGGAGAGTCCGGGCGGCCCGGACCCCCCGCACCGGCCCCCGAGACGCCGCCGGGGAAGCCCATACCTTGGGCGGCGGCCGCCAGCAGCGTTCCGAGGCTCACCGTGGTCCCGAGGCGCGAGAAGCCGGCGCAGATGCGGGCGCTGCCCGATGACGACCTGCCGACCCCCGCTGGATTGGAAGAAGTAGATGGGGAGGACCTCCAGGGGACTTCGGCCGTCGAAGCGGGCGAAACCATCGTCCCGATAAAGCCTCACCACGAGCCCTGGTGGCTGGTTCTGGGAGAGGAACTGGCGACCAACCGCAGGCTCCAGATTGGTATCCTCGCAGTCGTGGCGGCGTCGGCGACCGTGATGTTCTGGCCCCGGGGGCAGGAACCCGGGGTGTCGCTGGGGCATATCAAGAAGCACCCCACCCGCTTCGAGGGTCGGGCGGTCCGGGTTCGCGGGGAAGTGGGTGAGGTTTTCGAAATTGGCCAGGGCTACGTCTTCCATCTCCTCCAGGGCCGGGACTCCGTCGTCATTTTTTCGCCAACCCGGAATCCATCCCCTCACGACAGGGTCACGGTCGTCGGCACCGTCAGCACCGGCTACCTCGATGGTTTGCCCCGGGTGGCGATCTTCGAGACCCCTGGAGCCGACAGGAAGAAGCGCTGACCCCACCTCGCGCCAGGCTTGCGACGCCCTGTTTTCCTCACACCCCCTTTGCTTGACGCCGACCCTCCCCGGTGGCACATTGGCGACCGTGCGGTTCGTCTGCTAACGGTGCTGTGCCAAATGGGCACAGCGCGGTCTGGCGAGCCCTGGCACCGGGGGCTCTTCCCGCCCGCCCGTCAACACGCCAAGTGATCTTCGGATAGCATTTTGCGGCGCAGGGAGATGCGGTAAAGGCTGGTGGCACATGCCTTGCCCAATCCGCGCACAGTTCGCCCATTCCGATGGGCACGGATCGAAGCATTCCCAACCACATGCCTGAGCGCCCGCGGATGGGCGCCGAGGAGGATCGCTATGAACGTCCGGCCTCTTGCCGACCGGATCCTGGTTCGCCGCATCGAGGAGTCAGAGACGAAGAAGGGCGGGATCATCATCCCGGACACCGCCAAGGAGAAGCCCCAGGAGGGTGAAATCGTGGCCGTGGGCCCGGGCCGCATGACCGAGGAAGGCAAGCGGATCGCCATGGAGGTCAAGAAGGGCGACCGCGTGCTCATCGGCAAGTACAGCGGCACCGACGTGAAGATCGACGGCACGGAGTACGTCATCCTGCGCGAGGACGACGTGCTCGGCATCCTCGCCTCGAAGTAGACCCAACGCTCCGGCGGCCCCGGGCCGGCCGGAGATGGCACGAATAAGGAGGCCACATGGCTGCGAAGCAATTGCTGTTCAGCGAGCAGGCGCGCGCCCAGATCTTGGCGGGCGTCGAGCAGCTCGCCAAGGCGGTGAAGGTGACACTCGGGCCGCGCGGGCGGAACGTCGTCCTGGACAAGAAGTGGGGCTCGCCGACGGTCACCAAGGACGGCGTGACAGTCGCCAAGGAGATCGAGCTGGACGACCCGTATCAGAACATGGGCGCCCAGATGGTGCGCGAAGTGGCGTCGAAGACCTCCGACGTAGCCGGTGACGGCACGACGACCGCGACGGTCCTGGCGGAGGCCATTTACAAGGAGGGCCTCAAGAACGTCACCGCCGGCTCCTCGCCGATGTACATCAAGCGCGGCATCGAGAAGGCGGTCAAGGTCGTGGTGGACGAACTCAAGAAGCTCAGCCGCACGGTGAAGGAGAACAGGGAGATCGAGCAGATCGCGACGATTTCCGCCAACACCGACCACTTCATCGGGCAGAAGATCGCCGAGGCCATGGACAAAGTCGGCAAGGACGGCACGATCACCGTCGAAGAGGCCAAGTCCGTCGAGACCACGCTCGAGGTGGTGGAGGGAATGCAGTTCGACAAGGGGTACATCTCGCCCTACTTCGTGACCGAGAAGGAGAGCATGGAGGCGGTCCTGGAGGACGCGTTCATCCTGCTCTACGAGAAGAAGCTCTCGGGCATGAAGGACCTGCTCCCGATCCTCGAGAAGATCGCGCACAGCGGCAAGCCGATGCTCGTCATCGCGGAGGACGTCGAGGGTGAGGCGCTCGCGACCCTGGTGGTGAATAAGCTGCGCGGCACGCTCTCCGTGTGCGCGGTGAAGGCGCCGGGCTTCGGCGATCGCCGCAAGGCCATGATGGAGGACATCGCCATCCTGACCGGGGGCAAGGTCATCTCCGAGGACTTGGGCATCAAGCTCGAGAACGTGCGGGTCGAGGACCTCGGGCGCACCAAGCGGCTGGTGGTGGACAAGGAGAACACCACAATCGTCGAGGGTGCCGGCAAGAAGGCCGACATCCAGGGCCGGATTGGCCAGATCAAGAAGGAGATCGACGAGACCACGTCGGACTACGACCGCGAGAAGCTGGAGGAGCGTCTCGCGAAGCTCGCGGGAGGCGTGGCGGTGATCAACGTGGGCGCGGCGACCGAGACCGAGATGAAGGAGAAGAAGGCTCGCGTCGAAGATGCCCTGCACGCGACGCGCGCAGCCGTCGAGGAGGGCATCGTGCCCGGAGGAGGTGTGGCGTATCTCCGCTGCATTCCTGCGCTCGACAGGCTCGGCAAGGAGCTCGACGAGGACGAGAAGGTAGGGGTCAACATCGTGAGGCGAGCGCTGGAACAGCCGCTGCGCGTGCTGTGCGAGAACGCCGGTGTTGAAGGATCGATCGTCGTGGAGCGTGTGAAGACGTACAAGGGTGAGGAGAAGTTCACCGGCTTCGATGTCGACAAGGAAGTCTACGTCGACATGTTCAAGGCCGGGATCATCGACCCCACCAAGGTGGCGCGCACCGCGCTGCAGAACGCGGCGAGCGTCGCGAGCCTGCTGCTCACGACCGAGGCGCTCATCACCGAGATCCCGGAGAAGAAGAAGGCTCCGGCCGGTGGCGCGGGCGCGGGTGCGGGTGGCTACGGCGGAGGCGAAGACTACTAGTCGCCAGTTGCAAGATCCAGACGGGCGTGGGCTTCGGCTCACGCCCGTCGAGTTTCAGGCGCTGCTTCCCGGGCGAGGGATTCCGGTCCCCCGGGTGTCCCCGGCACCCGCCGGTTCCACGAAATGCCGCGCCGGTCGAGCGCCGCCGCGCATGCGCGGCGCGTGACGCCTAGTCTTCCGCTCCTGATGCTGTCTCCGATCACGTTCCAACCGGAGGTCGTTCCGTCATGACGTTCCGCTCGTTCCATCGGGCGCTGCCGCTCGCCGCGGTTCTCGCTGCGTTGCTCGTCGCGCCCGCGCTGGCCGCGCCAAAGAAGAAGCCCGGCGCGGCCGAGGCGCCTGCGCCCGCCGACAAGCCCTACCAGGACTGGAAGAAGGTCACCAAGGACGCCGAAACCAAGAAGGGATTTTTCACGCTCCATCAAAAGCGCGAGAATCTCTACTTGGAGATCAAACCCGACCAGCTCAACAAGCCGTTCCTGGGCGTGTGGAGCATTGCCCGTGGCATCGGCCGCGACTTCGTGCTGGGCGGCCTTTCGATCTTCAATGACCGCATGCTCCAGTTCGAGCACTCGGGCGATCACATCCTGGTCGTCGAGAAGAACACGCGCTTTGTCGCGCCTCCCGGGAGTCCGATCGAGAAGGCCAAGGACCTCTCCCACGGCAACTCGATTCTGGCGTCGCTCAAGATCGAGAGCATCCACGATTCCACGAAGGCAATGCTCGTGGATTTTGCGCCGTTCGTGGTGAGCGATATCGCGGACCTGGCCGAGTTCCTCAAGGGCAATTTCGACAACAAGGGGGTGCGATTCGACAAGGACCGCTCGGTGCTGGGGACCGTGAAGACCTTCCCCGAGAACGTCGAGATCGAGGCGATCCTCACCTACAGCCCCAACGACCGGTCTGGGCTCAATCTCAACACCGTTCCCGACGAACGCTACATCCCGGTGACGATGCACTATTCGTTCTCGAAGCTGCCTGACCACCCGATGACGCCGCGGCTCGCGGACGACCGGACGGGTTACTTCCTGACAGCGGTGAAGGACTTCAGCCGGGACGACAAGGAGCACTTCTGGGTCCGCTACGTCACGCGCTGGCGGCTCGAGAAGAAGGACCCGAACGCGGCGCTCTCGGAGCCGGCGAAGCCGATCGTCTACTACATCGACCACACCGTTCCCGAGCGGTACCGCCCCTATGTGAAGCGCGGCGTCGAAGCCTGGCAGAAGGCGTTCGAGGCCGCGGGGTTCAAGAACGCCATCCTCGCGAAAGACGCACCCAGCGACTCGTCCTGGGACCCCGGCGACGTGCGCTACAGCACGATCCGCTGGATCACCTCTTCCGAGCCGTCGTTCGGGGCGATCGGACCGTCGCGCGTGGATCCGCGCACGGGCGAGATCCTCGACGCCGACATTCTGTTCGAAGCCACAATCGTCCAGCGGCGCTGGCGGATCTATCGCGACCTCGTGGGCCGCGCCGGGGTCGCCGACGCCGCACTGCCGACGCTCAAGGAGTGGCCGGCGCACCTGCCGGAGCGCTTGCGCTGCGACGTGGCCGCGGGCCTCGGGGCGGGCACGAGCCTGGCCTACCTCGCGGCGATCATGGACGGCGGGAACCAGGCGGAAATCTGGGAGCGGTTCGTGGGCGAGATGCTGGTCCACACCACGCTCCACGAAGTGGGTCACACCCTCGGGCTCACACACAACTTCCGCGCCAGCACGGCGACGCCGTACGACAAGATCAACGACACCACCTGGACGCGGGACAGGGGCCAGATGGCGTCGGTGATGGACTATGCCACGCCCAACATTTCGTTCGATCGCGCGAAGCAGGGCGACTACTACGGATCGGTCCCGGGCACCGCGGACCTGTGGATGATCCGCTACGGCTACGCGCCGTCCGGGGCGCAGGAAGCAGACGGCGACGCCGCGTTCGCGAAGAAGATCGCCGACGAGTCGGCGCAGCCCGGGCACGAGTACAGTCCGGACCCCGACACGTATGGCCCCGACGCGCTCGATCCGCGCAGCAACATCTGGGACCTGGGCGACGATCCACTCCGCTTCGGCAAGGAGCGCGCCGCCTTCATTGCGAACATGTGGAAGAACGACCAGCTCGAGGAGCGCATCCTCGGTGCCGAGGGCGAATACCCGATCCTCCGCCGGGCGATGGACGGCCTGCTCGAGCAATACGGGATCGCGCTCGGCCTGGGGGTCAAGTACGTGGGCGGCCAGCACCAGGTTCGCGACCATCGCGGCCAGCCGGGGGCGCGCGAGCCGCTGCAGCTGGTTCCGGCGACCCGCCAGCGCGAAGCGCTCGACTTCCTGGCGCAGCGGGCGTTCGCCAGCGATGCATTTCGCGTGTCGCCGAGGCTGCTGAACCGGCTCGCGCCCGACCGCTGGTTCCACTGGGGCGTGGCCGATCAGTTCGGCGTCTGGACCGGCCCGCGCCTCGACTACAACTTCCACGACAAGGTGCTCGCCATCCAGTCCACGCTGTTGAACGGGCTCATGTCGCCCAGCCTGCTGGCGCGCCTGCGCGAGGCCGAGTCGCGCGCCCCGGACGCCCTGCGGATGTCGGAGCTGTTCGACCGCACGACCCGGATGCTTTGGGGCGAGGTGGGCGGCGTTGCCACTGCGGCCATGAAGGCGCTCGACGGCCCCACGACGCGGCGTGACGTGCAGCGGGCCTATGCGGATCGACTGTCGCAGATGGTCCTGGGTGGTTCGATCGGGCTTCCAGACGACGCCCGGGCGCTGGCCCGGCTCCAGCTCACCCGCATCGACGGCCGCTGCGCACGCGCGCTGGCCGCCGAAGGTCCGATGGGCGACTACACCCGCGCCCACCTGCTGGAAACCCGGGCCCGGATCAAGCGCGCGCTGGAGGCCGGACGGGATGCCGACACCCCGGCGCCCCGGCCGGGCCCCGGCGCAGGAACGGCCTCGCAGCAGTAGGACCGGAGTCCGCAGAGGAAGGCGGGGCGGTCGAAATGGAGATACCAGTCCGCCAGCAGTGAGTGGTGCAGAACTTCCATCACCCCTGCGACGAGGCGGTCGGGCGGCCCCTTCCTCGTTCCTGACACCGATACGTCACGCTCGGGCAGCGGTTGCGCCGCGAGGTTCGGCTCGGGCACAATGTCCGGCCGCCTCACTGCGGCGCATGCCCCGAAGGCCCGGCCGGTCCGGGATCGACCCACCCTGATTCCCAGAGGAGCTCCTTCGTGATCGTCGCCACCCAGCTCAAGGTGGGCATGGTCATCATGCACAATGGCAAGCCGCATCGGGTGACCCACGTGCTCCACGTCACTCCCGGCAACTGGCGTGGCATGGTGCAGACCCGCCTGGTGAACATCGAGACCGGCAGCAATGCCGAGCAGCGCTTTCGCTCCGAGGACAAGCTCGAGCGGGCCCGGATGGAGGAGCACAGCCTGCAGTTCAGCTACCGAGCCGGTAACGACTACCACTTCATGAACACCGAGAATTACGAAATGGTGGCGCTCTCGGCCGACGTGCTGGGCGATGCCGTGAACTACCTCATCGAGAGCATGGTCATCAACGCCATGTACTTTGGCGGAAAGGTCGTGGGCGTCGACCTGCCCATGTTCGTGGAGCTCGAGGTCACCGAGACCACGCCCAACATCAAGGGGGCCGCGGTACAGAACACCTCGAAGCCTGCGATCCTCGAGACCGGCTTGGAGATCAAGGTGCCGCCCTACATCGAGGTCGGCAACCGGGTGAAGATCGACACGCGGACCGGGGGGTTCGTCGAGCGGGCCTGACCCACGCCCCGGGGCGGCGCGCGGCGCCGCAGCCTGGCGCGGCGCCTCAGTGAGAAGGGGTCTGCGAGCCCTCCGGCTCCACCGGAATGATGAGCCAGGCGATCAGGTAGGCGAGGATCCCCAGGCCGGCCCCCAGTGCGAGCAGCACCCAGGCGAGGCGCGGGATCACCGGATCGATACCGAAGTACTGAGCCAGACCGCCGCAGACACCGGCGATCTTGCGGTCCTTGCGCGAACGATAGAGGCGCCTGGCAGGGGTGTTCACGGTTGGAGCCCTCCGGGACTCAGCCCTTCAGCAGCGAGAAGATCTCGTCGTTGGTCTTCCATTTCTGGAGCAGCTCGAGGAGCTTCGTCATCGCGTCGATAGGATTCATCCCCGCGAGCCCGCGGCGGAGCAGGTGCATGCGCTGCACGATCTCGGGCGGGTAGAGTTTTTCCTCCTTGCGCGTTCCGCTCTTGGGAATGTCGATCGCCGGATAGATGCGGCGCTCGGCGAGCTCGCGCGACAGGAAGATCTCGCTGTTCCCGGTGCCCTTGAATTCCTCGAAGATCACCTGATCCATGCGCGAGCCGGTGTCCACGAGCGCGGTGCCGATGATCGTGAGCGAGCCGGCGTCCTCGATCTTGCGGGCGGCGCCGAAGATCTGGCGCGGCGCCTGCATGGCGTTGGTGTCGAGGCCGCCTGACATCGTGCGCCCGCTGCCCTCCGCCCCGGCGTTGTAGGCGCGGGCGAGACGGGTGATCGAATCGAGCAGCAGCACCACGTCCTTCCCTTCCAGCACTTGGCCCGACACGACCTCCATGGCGTGCTCGGCGGTGGCGATGTGGTCCTCGATGCTCATGTCGCTCGAGGCGGCGATGACCTGCGCGGGGGTGTTGCGCTTGAAGTCGGTGACTTCCTCGGGACGCTCGTCCACGAGCAAAGCATAGATGCCGATGTCGGGGTGGTTGAAGGCGACCGAGGAGGCGATGACCTGAAGGAAGCGGGTCTTCCCGGCCTTGGGGGGCGAAACGATGAGGCACCGCTGCCCGCGACCGATGGGGGCGATGAGGTCAATGGCGCGGCCGGTGATGCGATCGCCGTAGGGTGGGGTTCCCTTGCCGGGCGGCAACTCGAGGATCAGGCGCTCGGTGGGATCTAGCGCTACGCCGGCTTGCTGAAGGTCGCGCAGCATCTCGAGGCCGCGGCGCTTTTCGCCATTCCCGCGCGGACCGCGCGCCCGCGGACGGCGAATTTTCATCTGCTGTGCGCCGTTGTTGGCGTAGGGCGCCGGCGCGTTGTTGCTCGGGCGTCCGCGGCGCGCGCGCCGGCGGCGTCTTCCGCTGGGTCGCTGACCCTGCTGCGTGGGGGCGCCGGCCATCGAACCGCCGCCTGACATGGGGGCGCCAGCCGGCGCGGCGGACGTTCCTGGAGCGTTGGGGCGGGGACCTCGGGGACGGCGACGGCGTGATCTCATGTTGTTCCCACGAGACGCGTGGGCTCCGGTGTGATCGGGACGGCGCTCGGGACCCCATCGCTGGGAACTCCCGGGCGTCAGGATCGGGAAACTCGCCTGCCGCGCAGACTGCGGCGCGGGACGTCACTGGCTTGCGTGGGACCTACCTCATGCGGTCCCAGGGCACACGAAGCTCGGCACGCTGCGGATTCTGCTGGCCCGCTCGGCGACCACCCGCACGCGGGGTCGCCCGTTGGCTCACGATCGGTGCTCTCCGCAACCTCAACAGGGCCTTCCGCTCGCCGGGCCGGCGCACGAGAGGCGAGTGGCGGCCTCTCTTGGCACTGGCGGGTGGGACGGACACTCACATCGGGTCCGTACGTTCCTGCCGGATGCTCGCGGGCATCGCGATCATCGTTGGATGCGTTCGGCAGGCCTCACCCACGGCGGGAGCGACCTTCTGCGACGAGCCTCGCGGCTTCGTCGCGGGTCCTCCCCGGAAGGGGTGCGCCGGCATTATCCCCGCCCCCGCGAGCGTTGTCCAGTCGTCAATGCGAGGCGGCGTGGGTGAGCGCTCACCCGTGGGAATGCCCGCGCCACTCGACTTCGGGCATGCCCGCGCGATGATTGCACCACCGGGCCATCACGAAGAGCAGATCGCCAAGCCGGTTGAGATAGCGCACCAGTCTTGGGTCCACCGCTTCCACTTCGAGCAGGCTCACGAGACGCCGCTCGGCGCGACGGCACACGGTGCGCGCGAGATGGAGCTGCGCGCCCAGCCCGGTGCCGCCGGGCAGGATGAACGCGGTGAGCGGCTTGAGGTCGGCTTCGAGCCGGTCGATCCAGCGCTCCAGCGCTTCGATGTCGGCCTCGGCGATCTTCTCGAGGCTTGCATGCATGGCGGGCGCGATTGTGGCGAGCTCGGCGCCCACGTTGAAGAGCTGGGACTGGATCGGTCCCAGCGCTTCGCTCAGCCAACCTTCGGAATCCAGTGCGCGGGCCGCGCCGAGCGAGGCGTTCAGCTCGTCCACGCTGCCGTAGGCCTCGACGCGCGGCGAGGATTTCGCCACGCGACCCGGGCCCAGAAGGCCCGTCGATCCGTCGTCGCCGGTGCGGGTGTAGATCTTCACGGGCGGCAGTCTAGGGCCGGGCATCGTCTGGCTCAAGCGCGACCGCCTTGCCCCGGGCAGTCCTTTGCCCCATGATGGCTGCCCTTTTTCGGCGCGGATCCATTCCTGCGGAGTCCCATGTCCGTCCGTCAGTCCCTGCCGCCCATCCTGAGGGGCGAAGAAGCCGCCGACCTCTCGCCGAAGGCGCGCTCCCGGCTCGAAACGCTCGCGACCGAGGCTCAGGCCGAGGGCGAGGCCGTGTTCGTGCGCGACGAATGCGCGGGGCGCCTCAGGCAGCCGGGCGCCAGTCGAGCAGTGGAGTACCTGCTCGCACTGGTCTGCATCTTCCATGGCGAGCGCGAACGGGCGCTCCAGACGCTGCTCGCGCTCGGCGAGCACCTGGCGGCAGCGAAAGTCTGGGAGCCCCTCGCCGCGGTCGCGAACTGCGCGCTCGAACTGGAGGAGACGGCGGCAGGTGCCAAGCTGCTTGTGCGTGCCCACGAAGGGCTCAAGCGGGACCCCGCACGGATCGACGCCTTGCGCCGCGCCTGGGGGATCCTTCCGGAAGATCTCGAGTTGGGCCTGCTCCTGGCAGTGCGTCTCGGCGACGCGGGCGAGGCGCAGGAACGTCGCGCGCTGCTCGCCGATCTGGCGCCGCGGTTCGCCGCCGAGGGACGCGACGCCGGACTCGAAGAGGCGGCGCTCGAGTTCGTCGAGCACGAAGACCTGGACGCGCTCGTTCAGGTCGCCAACGTGCTGCCGCAGTTGGCCGCCCGCGGCGCCTTCAAGGAAGCGAAACAGATCCTCGACGTGGCCCTTCCGCCGTTGGCGAAGGCGAAGCGGGCGGGCGAGATCGAAGACGTGCTGCGACAGGTGGCGCTCCAGGCGGGGGAACGGAGCGCAGCGGCCGTGGATCTGTTCCGCGAGGCCCTGGTGGCAGCGGTGCGGCAGGGCTCGGCCAGACTCCTCCCCGATGCGGCGGTCGTATTCGCCACTTCGGGGCTGGACGACCGCCTCAAGCCGCTGCTGCCATCGCTGGAACGATTCAGCGCGATCTCGACGCTCCCGCCGGGGCGCGCCGTGATCCACGGCTCGTTCGGCGCGGGGCGGATCAAGAGCAACGACGCCGAAAACGTCACCATCGACTTTACACGCTCCCAGGGTCATCGCATGCCCTATCTGGCGGCGAAGCGATCCCTCACGCCGCTGGCCGAGGACGACCTGAGGCTTCTGCGTTTCACCGACCCGGCCGGGATCGAGCGCCTCCGCAAGGAGCAGCCCGGCGAGTTCCTGGTGCGTGGACTCCGGGCCATGAACGGTGATGCCGACGCGCAGAAGCTCAAACTGTTCATGGTCGGCCACGGGCTCGTGCCGACCCACGAATGGACCCGCACGTTCCGCAAGCTGAAGGCCGCGGCCGAGGCCGATCCGCGCATCGACCATGCGCGCGCCTTCGAGCAGGTTTATCGCCTCGCGCCCGAAGGGGCACAGGCCGCCGAAGCCACCGAAGCGCCTCTTCCTGCGATCGAGCTGCGCAAGCCGGTGAAGACCAACCTCGCCACGATGAAAAAATTCCTGTCGCAGCATCCGCAGGCCGAGGGGCCGCTGGGGCAGCGTTTCGGCCGCTACGTCGAGAGGGTGCTGCTCGATGAGGAAGGCGATCGCCTGGATCGGGCGCGGGCTGGCCTCTACTACGCCCGCTGGTTCCCCGACCGGACCGGGACCTGGCTCTCGGTGCTCCGGACCCTTTGGGAGCAGGGACTGTCCGTGACCGATCTCTCCGGGGAGGACGAGCAACTGGCGCTGCTCGACGTCTCGCACTCGGTCGGGGTCGAGAGCGACGCTATTCTCTCGGCGCTCGATTCGCGGTTCTCGTCGGTGCGCGAGAAGGCGAATGCCTACCGGGACCAGCTCGATCCCGCCGGGCGTTCGGCGTTGCGCCGCGACCAACTCGATCACGCGGCCCGGTATCCGCAAGCCGCGCTCCGCATGATCGAGCAGGAGCTGGACGCGGTCCGCAAGGACTCGCCGCCAGAGTCGCTCGACGGATGGCGCATGCTGGGTGCGGCCCTGGCCCTGATCGAAGAACGACCCAGGCCCTCGACGGCCGAGACCGTCCTCAAGTGGATCGCCCCAGGCGGTGTCTTCGAGCGTCTGCTCGAGACCGAGGTCTGCCCCGAAGACCACCGTCTCCGTCTCACCGTCCTGCTGCGCCAGTGGCGGTCCAGCGACCGCTACCTCTTCCCGGCGCTGGAGTTCGCCGAGCGCGTGGGGCTGGGCGACGCGGTCGAGTCCGTGAAGGCTTCCCGGGAGGCGCGCGCCCGCAAGATGTTCGACGGCGTGGGCGAACAGGCCGACGTGGACCTGCCGGTCATGACCCGGGCGACCTGGGGGCGGCTCCGGCGCGAGCTCGAGCGGATGGAACGGGAGCTGCGTACCGAGCTGCCGAAAACCATTCAGAAGGCCCGCGAGCTGGGCGACCTGCGCGAAAACGCCGAGTACCACTCGGCCAAGCTCAAGCAGGCCAACCTCAGCAAGCAGGTGGCGGCGCTCCAGGTACGGCTCACGCGAGCCCGCTTCGTGGACGACGTCGAGCACCAGGACGGCATCGTCGGTCCGGGCACCGAAGTGGTGCTGGAGAGCGCCGATGCGATCACCACCTACTGGATCCTCGGCGAGGATGAGCACCACCACGGCAAGCACGTGGTCTCGTTCCAGGCCCCGGTGGGCCGGGCGCTCATCGGTCGCGGCATCGGCCACGAGATCATGCTCGAAGGCCGCACCCATCGCATCGTCTCCGTGGAGCGCAAGCTGCCGCCCGCCGAGGTTTCCGACGACACCACCGCCTGAGGCTCCACGGCGGGCGCGCGAGGTGCGGGCAGCGCGACCGAGTCAAGATTTTTTTCTCCACAATTTCCCGCCGCGTCACACGCGAAATCCTCTCGGCCGATTTTTCTTGGGCGCGCGCCACGTTCACGTTATGTTTTGCGCCGAGTCCTTCTCCGCTCGCCGCAGCGTCGCATTCGGGATGCGCTGGGCGAGTGCTCCTCGATCGCGCTACGACAGCGCGCATGGATTGCGGTGGGCGGCGAAAACATTGATGTTTGGCCGAAACGCTAGGGCGACCGTTGCGTCGTCCGACCTGTTGGGTCGGAAAGGGAGTTCCCGCCGCCCACATTCTTTCTTCATCCGCGCCATGCGCCGATTGCGAGCGAGGGCGCAAGCGGTGCGCACTCCCACCCCGTAGGGGCGTATGTCCATCCAGACGCGCGCTCAGGGCCTGCAGCTCTCGATCGAGGATTCACTGCGCGGGACGCTGGCCCTGGGCCTTCTCGAAGCCGAAGGCGCGAGCCTCGAACCGCTGCCCGCCGAATTCGAGGTCGAGCGGGAGCGCCTGTGCGCCCGTCTCGCCAGTCACTACGCCGGAAAGCAGCCCGCGGACATCCCGGGCGTGGCCGAAACGCGCGCGCTCTTCCACCGGCTCGACATCGACCCGACCAAGACCCGGCCGAGCAGCGAGGCGCTGCTGCGGCGCGTGCTCCAGGGCAAGGGGATGCCGCAGGTGAACCCGATCGTGGACGTCTGCAACCTCTGCTCGCTCGAGCACCAGCTGCCGTTGGGGCTCTACGACCGCGACGTCGTCAAGGGGGCGGTCCGCGTCCGGGTGGGACGCGAGAACGAAGGGTATCCCGGCATCCGCAAGCAGTGGGTGAACCTCACCGGGCGCCTCCTGCTGGAGGACGACGGGGGACCTTTTGGTGCTCCGACCTCCGACTCCCGGCGCACCGCAGTGACGGAGGGGACCCGGAACGCGCTGGTGGTGGTGTTCAGCCCCACGGAGCGGGCCTCGGATCTCTCCACGGCGCTCGAGCGTATCGCCGACCTGCTCACCCGGCACTGCCGCACAAGCATCGCGGCGGTGCGGGTCCTCCAGTAGCCGGCGAACCTGTCCGAAGCGGTCTGTCAGTCAGAGGTTGACTCGGCAGGGTCAGGTGCTAGGGTTTCGCGCTGACGTGGGGCCACGAGAGCCAGGCCTCGGCCGTCCAAACCAACGGAGGTGTCGCACCCATGCGCAGGGTCTTTGTGGCAGTGCTCGGTCTCGCCCTGGCGGCGACCAGGGCGCAGGCGGCAGACATCGGAATCGGCCCGTACGGCGGGGTCAGCATCCCTGTCTTGAACGATTTGTCCAAACAAGGCACAACGTTCGGCATCCGAGTGCCGGTGAATCTCATCCCGCTGCTCACCGTGGAGCCGTTCTACGCCGGCTCGACCCTGGGGGACGCGGAGGAGAACTTCGGCACTCCGATCACCTACACCCGTGACGGCGGCAAGACCACCGGCTTCGGCGTCAGCGCCCTGCTCACCTTCGGCACCGGGATCTTCAAGTTTTACCCGCTCGCCGGAATCGGTTCGTACAAGTTCGAGCGCGAGGGGGCGGAGGACATCAGCGAGATCGGTTACAACCTCGGACTCGGGTTCGGGGTTTCGCCGATCCCCAAGCTGATGGTCCACGTTCGAGGCGAGTTCAACATGATCACCAATGGCGATACGGCGGTGAAGGCGGCCAACGCCACCGTCGGAGCGACCTACGCCGTGTTCAGCCTGCCGTGAGGAGGCCCATCATGAAGCTTTCGCGACTTCTGGCCGTGGCTGCCCTCACGATTCCGATGGTGGCCCTGCCGGGGTGCATCATCACCTCGGCCCAGATCCTGACTCATTTCAAACTGCCGAACCCGTTCACCATCAACTCCTCGGTGCCAGGAGACCAATCGGAGCGGGTCCCGGTCGATCTGTCCGTGGACCCCGGTGCGGACTACACCGACAACAAGGACAAGCTGAAGGGTCTGAGCGACCTGGCGATCCTCGGCACGTTCACCAACGTCAGCGGTCCGGCCGGCGCGGTCGAGGTCTACATCGTGCCCACTCTCGACCAGCCCCCCGGTGGGGCCCCGGCGATCCCGCCAGGCGCGATCCTTCTCTGGGGGCCAGGAGCCATCGGGGCCGCCGGTGCCCCCGACGGCGTCCGCACCGTCGGCTGGGACGAATCGGCGGCGCTCTTCAGCCAGGCGGGCAAGGATCTGCTGATCTCCGAGGTGCTCGGGGACGGGCAGTTCACCCTCTACACCATCGGCACTGCCGGCGTGTACGAAATCCGGGTGGACGACGGCGTGCTGGTGCTGGTGCTCGACGCCGGCAACTAGGGCCGCTACAAGCGTGGGGCTGGGTCTCTCACGGGACCCGGCCTTCGCACGAGCGCGGCGGGAGGCCGACCGCGAATAGCGTCCACGCCTTGGTAGACGTGTGGTCACCTCGTGCCCTCCTGGCGTGCGTCAGCCCTGCCAGCGATTGGTGATGGGCAGCCGCCGGTCCTTGCCCAGCGCGCGCGGGGTGATCTTGATTCCCGGGGGGCTCTGGCGGCGCTTGTACTCGGAGCGGTCCACCATCGAGATGACGCGCCGCACCAGCCCTTCCTCGTAGCCCAGCTCGGAGATCTCGCGGGCTGAGCGATCCTCCTCGACGTAGAAGCGAAGGATGGGATCCAGCACGTCGTAGGGCGGCAGCGTGTCCTGGTCGGTCTGGTCCGGCCGCAGCTCGGCGCTGGGCGGTCGGGTGAGCGTGCGCTCGGGGATCGGCGGGGTGCCGGCGCGGGCGTTCCGGTGCATCGTCAACTGGTAGACCATCGTCTTGTAGACATCCTTGAGCACCGCGAAGCCGCCCGCCATGTCGCCGTAGAGCGTGCTGTATCCCACCGACAGCTCGCTCTTGTTGCCGGTGGTCAGCACCAGCCAGCCGAATTTGTTCGACAGCCCCATGAGGTAGTTGCCGCGGATCCGGGCCTGCAGGTTTTCCTCGGTGGTGTCGCTCTCGCGGCCGATGAACGGCGCCTGCAGCGCGCGGAGGTAGGCGTCGAACACCTCCTGGATCGGTAGCAGGTAGTAGCGGATGCCCAGGGCGCGTGCCAGCACTTCGGCGTCTTCGCGCGAGGCGCCCGAGGTGTACTGGGAGGGCATGCTGACGCCCACGACGTGCTTCGGGCTCAGCGCGTCGCAGGCGATGCAGGCGCACAGCGCGGAATCCACGCCGCCCGAGAGGCCGAGCACGACGGTCTCGAATCGGTTCTTGCGCACGTAGTCACGCGCCCCCAGCACCAGGGCGTCGTAGACCTCGGCCGGAAGATCGCGGGCCACCGGAGCGAGCCGCGTCTCGAGCGCTGGCTTCGTCGCCACCGAGACCGCGACGCCACCGGAAGACTCGGCGGGTGACTCCGGGCCCCGGGCGACGGGAAGCTCCAACCGCGGCGTCGGCTCGGCTCCCTCGTCGAGCGCGCGCTCCTTGCGGAGCCGCGGGTCGTGCAGGCGGGCGTTGAAGACCGCGTCCAGGTCCACGTCGGCGACGACGAAGTCCTCCTCGAACATCTCGCCCTCGGCCAGCACCTGCCCCTGCTCGTCCATGATCAGGCTCGCGCCGTCGAAAACGACCTCGTCCTGACCCCCCACGAGGTTGACGTAGCAGACGATGGCGAGGTTGTCGGCGGCGCGGGTACAGAGCATGCGGCGGCGACCCTGGGCCTTGCCGGCGTGGTAGGGGGACGCCGAGAGGTTGAAGATGATCTCGGCCCCGCCACGGATGACCTGCTCTTCGACGGGGCCCCCGGGGTACCAGATGTCCTCGCAGATGCTGACGCCGATCACGGTGCCGTCGCGCACGAACACCGGGCTCCTGCGCGCCGGCATGAAGTAGCGGTTCTCGTCGAAGACGCCGTAGTTCGGGAGGTAGCGTTTGCGGTGGCTCCCGATCCACTGCCCGTCGTGGAGAACGACCGCGGCGTTGTAGAGATCGATGTCGCGCTCGACCGTTCCCACCAGCACCGTCATGCCGCGGGTGAGGGGCGCGAGGGCGCGCGTGCGCTCGATCGAGCGCTCGATGAACGACGGCTTGAGGAGCAGGTCCTCCGGCATGTAGCCGGGAATCACCATCTCCGGGAACGCGAGGACATCGACCGCCCGTTCGCGGGCACGTTCGATGCTCGACGCAACCTGCTGGAAATTAGCGTCGAGGTCGCCCACGGTGGGGTTGAGCTGGGCCAGAGCCAGCCGGAGCTGTCGCATGGGGGGGCGATTCTGGGGCCTTCCGGGCCGGCGGGCAAGCGTGCCATTCCGTGGCCGGGCTACGCGCAGATGCCCGACGAAGTCGTCCCACCGCGCAGGGGATGATGGGCCCTCGGGCCCAAAACGAAAACGCCCGGTCTCTGACCGGGCGATCCCGTTTTCGACGGACGAGCTCTGGTCCGCCGTCTCAAGAGGAAAGCGTCCAGAGGAGGCGCTTCTGCCTTCTCGGCGTTCTCGACCCGGCAGCGACCGGGGCCTCTCAGGACCCATCTGTCTTCACGGCCACGCCGCCGGGCTCTTGATTACACCGGGCGCCGGGGGTACCCCGACGCTGGTGATTTCCACTCGCAAGGACCGTTCCCCGGGCCCCCTAGCGGGTCGCCCAAGGCGTAATTGATTGTCGCAAGGAGAAGTAGAGGAGCCAAGCCCTATTTCGGTCCCGGAGCGGGCGGGGCGTATGGCCAAAAGCGGGCAAAACGCGATCAGGGGGCTGGGCGCCGGCCCCATTTCGCCCGGTTCAGGGCGTCCGGGTTCGAACATCGCGCCCACGACGCCGGGCCTTCCAACCCGGGGCGGCCTATCCCCTTCTTGCCCAGCGGATGATCTCGGGCAGGTTGGGGGTCTTGCCGTAAAGCAGGAGCCCGATCCGAAAGACCCGGGCCGAGACCTTGAGAGCGAGCCACCCGGTAGCGCCCAGGAGGGCGAGCGAGAGTGCCACCTGCCAGTTCGGCACCGACGACTGGGGCCCCGCCAGCCTCAGCATCATCGCGGTCGAAGCCGTGGGCGGGATCATCGAGAGCCAAAACGCCAGGGGGCCGTCGGGCCGGCTCAGGATGCTGGTGATCATGATGAACGGCGCAAAATTCGCGAAAGTGAACCAGACCGAGAACTGCTGAGCTTCGCGCATGTTGTTCGTGATCGCGGCGATCCCGGTCATGATGCTCCCGAAGAACAGGTATCCGAGAAGGAAATACGCGATGGCGGCGATCACGAGCGTCGGGCGGATCTGGAGCGGCATCATCGCCAGGGCGGGACCGGAAGCGATCAGGCCGATACCCACCCACCCCACCACGACCAGCAAGCCCACGGCGCCCAGACCGAACAGCTTGCCCGCCAGAAGCTCGTCAGCGCTCACCTGGCACATCAGGGACTCGAGAATGCGCGATTCCTTTTCCTCCGCGACTCCCTGGAGGAGGTACTGGCCGCCGATGATCAGGGCAATCCCGAGCAGGAGGGAGAACATCATTGGGAGCAGGAAATCGGCGATCTCCCGGGCGTCGTCCTTGATCTCGAAGCGACCGTCGCGGCTCAGGGTGTAGAACATGTCTTCCGCGATCGGCTTCGCCACTCGTCTGGCAAACGCGGCATCCACGCGTCCGATGACCAGGTTCTGAGCCATCCAGGCGCCGATCGCCCTCCGGTCCACGCTGCTGAAGGGGCTGTGGGGACGCGCGTAGCGCCGCACCCGCCCGTGCTCGAGGTAATGGGCAGGGATCACCAGGGCCTGCTGGATCTCCTTCGCGCGCACGGCGGCCTCGGCCGCCGCCTGATCCGGGAAGAAGCGCACCTCGGTGCGGAAGGAGCGGGTCCTGGGGTGCTGCGTGCGACCGCGGCCGGGCATGATGTTCACGGTCATCTCGGTCTGGATCTCGGGAACAGC
>Ga0247727_10003301_pt1 | contig 35837 bp, 46 predicted proteins | sample WisWelCaveWW1625_FD_202498 | JGI IMG/M metagenome (GOLD analysis project Ga0247727, IMG submission 202498) | Biofilm microbial communities from Wishing Well Cave, Virginia, United States - WW16-25 | ecosystem: Environmental > Aquatic > Deep subsurface > Groundwater > Cave microbial mat | place...
CGGCGGCCTTGGCCTGCACCGCCACCCACGGCGCCAGCAGCGCGGCCGGATCGAGGTTGCCCTGGACCGCTCGGATCGAAGGACCGCCGACGCGGTCCCACGCCTCGTCGATGGGCACACGGTGATCCACGCCGATGGCGTCACCGCCGGCCTCGGCCAGCAACCCCAGCAGCTCGCCCGTGCCGACGCCGAAGTGGATCGTCGGCACGCCCAGATCGGCGACGCCGTCGAAGACGCGCCACATCCACGGCAGCACCGAGGCCCGGTAGTCGTCGGGCGACAACGACCCCACCCACGAGTCGAACACCTGCAATGCCGACGCACCGGCCGTCGCCTGCGCCCTGAGGTGCGGCACCACGATGGCGACGAGCGCGTCCATGAGGGCGGCCCACGCGTGTGGCTCGCCGAGCATGAGCGCCTTCGTCCGGGCGTGGTCGCGGGAGGGTCCCCCCTCCACCAGATACGAGGCCAGCGTGAAGGGGCCGCCAGCGAACCCGATCAGCGGGACGTCGAGCTCTTTGACCAGCATGCGGATCGTCTCGAGCACGTACGGCTCGTCTGCCTCCGGCTCCAGCGGCCGCAGACGCGCGACCCCGGTCGTGTCGCGGACAGGGTCATCGAGCACCGGGCCGCGACCGGCCTCGACCCGCACCGGCACACCGACCGCCGCGATGGGCACCACGATGTCGCTGAAGACGATCGCAGCGTCGAGCGGCATGCGACGAAGTGGCTGCAGCGTGACCTCGACGGCCTCGTCGGGGTCACGGATCGACGACAAGATGTCGCGGTCACCTCGAAGCTCTCGGTATTCGGGGAGGTAACGGCCGGCCTGCCGCATGAACCACACGGGGGTCCGGTCGACGGGCTCGCGCCGCAGCGCTCGCAGGAAGCGATCGTTCGTCGAGGTCACGCCGACCAGGATACGGAGCGCCGGACGCGGGCAGAGCGCGGAAGGGGGCGCCGGTCTCAGGCCAACGCTTGGCCGTCGAGACCCAGCTCGTGGACGGGGACGGGGACGGGGATCGCGATCGGCTCCTCGACGGCCCGGTGCGCGGTGGCCGCCTCGACGACCACATCGACGAGCCGCTCGATGTCGAACGGCTTCACCACGTACCCCACCGCTCCCATGCGCCGCGCGCGCTCTATGTCGTCGGGGTTCTTCTTCGCCGAGCACACCACTACCGGCGCCGGGTCGCCGAGGGCGTGGAGCTCCTCGAGCACCTGCCAGCCGTCGACCCCGGGCAACATGACGTCGAGCACGACCACCTCCGGACGCTCGGACATGATCCGCGTGATGGCGGTGCGCCCGTCACCTGCGAGGATCGGCTCGAGCCCGGCGCTCGCCAGGTTCACCCGCAAGACGACCAGCAGATCCGGGTCGTCTTCGACGATCAAGACGCGAGGCTTGCCGAGCACCATCAGCCGGCCTCCCGCCTGGCTCGGCGGTCACGAAGCTCCGCGACCTGGGACCGTTGCGCCTCGTAGACCTGCGCGTTCGCGATGGCGGCCGCGGCCTGCGCCGCGAACACGGCCAGCGCGCGCAGGTCATGCTGCGTGAACGGGCGCCCGTCGGGACCGTTGACGTTCAAGACGCCGTACAGCTCGCCGCGATCGATGAGCGGCACCGACATCGAGTGCTCGACGTAGGGTTCGCGCTCGGTGAGGCCCGGGAACAGCTCCTGGTCGGCCCATCCGTCGATCACGATGGGCTCGCGACGCATCGCGACGTGGCCGGCGACCCCTTCCCCGAGCTTGACCCTCGAGCCCAACACCTCGTCGCGTCCCTGGACCTTCGCGACCTCCAGCTCGCCCTTGTCCATCAACATCACCGACCCCCCGCCGGCGTCGAGCAGGTCGGTGGCGCTGCGCAAGATCGTGTCGAGCAGCACCGGCAGCTCCAAGATCGCGCTCATCTCGCGGCCGGCATCCAGGAGCAGCTCGATCTCCTGGAGCCGGTTCGTGAGCGCCGCGGTCAACACCCGTTCATCGGTGAGGGCGCGCGCGAGCCGACCCAGGTGGGCTTCCTGCAGACCCGCCGCCACGAAGAACCCACCGGCGATCACCAGGAAAGCGGTGCGCATCGTCGGCGCGGTGATCACCAGGAGCTGCTCATTGGGCCACCGCGAGATGATGACGAGGCCCGCCGCGACGCCGATGAGCCCCATGGCCGTGCGGACCCACAGCTGGGTACGGCGGCGCTCGACCGCTTCGAGCGATGGGGTCTCGAAGTTGCGGAGACCGGCGACGCGTGCGTCGTGTCGCATGCGGTCGACATCGTTGTCGGTGCTTCGTCCCAATGGTGTCCCTCTGTTGCGGTCGACACATGCGATATCGGGCCTTGGAACGATGCTCTAGAGTCCCGCCACTCGGGTCCCCCACACGGGGGACAGATGTGGTGCGCGGGAGCGGCAGATCGGGATCCGAACCGGCTCTTCGTCCGGGCTGCGGCCCGGGATAAGGTCGGCTATGAGCGTCACCCCCCGCCCAACGACCCCAGCAGCGACACGAGGGTCGATGCGCGAGCGCGCCCGGCTCGTCGTCGCCACGGACAGGGATCCATCGATCCCGCGCCGGCCGCTTCACCTGGTCATCCCGGGTGCCCTCGTGGCGCTCGCGGCGCTCACCGCTGCGATCGTCGTCGTATGGCGGACCTGGTGGACGGAGTCCATCCCCGTTCCTACGGCGGGGTGGCTCTTGGTCATCTGCGGCTCGATCTTCATCGTGGCGACCTTCCTGTTCAGCTACGGCTGGCGGCTGTACGACGTGAAGGGAGCGGTGCTGCTCACCCTGCTCCTCGTCTTCTTCGGCGTGGCGATCGTCGCGATCTTGGCGCTGGTCCTGATCGCCCTCAAGGAGGCTGACGTCGACGTGGGTGGTGGCGGTGCCGGCGATGACGGCGAGCGCGACGGTGGGTGGCTGCGAGGCCTCTCGGGGTCGCGCGATGCAGGCCAGGACGGGCCGGTCTCGGGGTACCCGACGTGTCCATCGTGCGCGTACCCGGTGCTCCCGACGTCGGAGTACCCCTGTCCGCGCTGCGGGTGGCCGAAACGCCCGGGCGACCGTCCTGCGAACTGACGCTTGCACCCCAGCCGGAGATCGGGGACTCCCTTGGCGGACGTCCCCCCTGCACGGACAGCGTCTCGGCAGACGGTAAGCCGCGGCCTCGACATGCCGATACCGCTGATATGGAGCGGAACGACCACACCGAGGCTCGGCGGCGCGAGGCGGAACGTCGCGCATACGAGGCCGAGGCGGCCTACGAGACCCTGCTCGGGCAGGTTCCCGGGGCCATCTACGCCTACGCGCCGGAGCTCGGCGGCCCGACGCTCAGCATAAGCGCTTACATCGAAGAACTCCTCGGCGTGCCCGCCGAGAGGTTCCTCTCCGGTGACGCGACCTGGGACGAACTGCTGCATCCGGATGACCGCGACCGTGCGTGGGCAGACTACGAGTCCTTCCTCCAGACGGGGACTCCCGACTGCGGCGACTACCGCTACATCCGACCCGATGGGCGCGTCGTGTGGATCCAGGACCGATGCGCGATCGTTCGCGACCGCGATGGCGACCCTTTGCTGATCCAGGGCGTGATGTTCGACATCACGGCGACCAAGGAGATGTCGCTCCGCATGCAGCACATGGCGTACCACGACGTCCTTACCGGCCTGCCCAACCGCGCGATGTTCCAGGACCATCTGGAGCTCGCGCTGGCGCGTGCACGCCGCAACGAGCTCGGTGTGGCGGTCTTGTTCCTGGATCTCGACGACTTCAAGCCGGTCAACGACACCCACGGGCACGAGGTGGGCGACGAGGTACTGCAGCACGCGGCCCGGCGGATCCGAGACGCCGCCCGAGACACGGACCTCGTCGCCAGGCAAGGAGGGGATGAGTTCCTCGTGCTGCTCGCGGACCTCGATGTCGGAACGGACGGCGACGCAGCGATGGCAGTGGTGCGAGAGGCCAGCGAGCGGATCGCTGGTTCGATCGCTGAGCCGATCAACCTGCGCGCCGCAACGCTCTCGATGCACGCGAGCATCGGCAGCGCCGTGTTCCCCTTCGGCGCGGGAGATGCTCGCGCGCTCCTGCGCCTGGCCGATGAGGCCATGTACGAACGTAAGCGCGAGCGGGCAGCTGACTCGACGACGATCCGCCGGCTGGCCTGAAGGTTTCTCAAAGGCTAACGACGATCTCGCGAGGGGATCCAACTGGCGATGGCTCCTGATCCGGGAGGGTCGACCGATCGCGGTCAGCGATCCCTCGTCTGGCGGGCCAGGAGCTCGCGCAACCCCGGCAAGCCCGCACGATCGCGCTCCCGCCCGGCGGCTTCCTTCGAGCGGATGACATCGGCGAGAGACGCGACCGGAACGTCCAAGCCGCGGACGCGCATCTGGACGACATCGCGCCGGAGGTCTTCAAACCCATGCGTACCGCTGGGCCGGAAGGTGATGTCCAGATCCCCCTTGGACGTCTGGAGGTTCCAGACGCGGACGCGCGCGAGCGACTCGGCTGCATGATCGAACGGCACGCCGCCCGGCTCGCCCGTGACCCGGATGCGCGCGTCCAGCTCCTTGAGCGCGGCCGACAGCCGCTCGAGATTGCGGACCGCCTCCTCTGGAACGACATCGACATCCGTAGTCACATGCGCCGACCCGTGGAGGACGGCGGCGAGGCCTCCTATCAGCACATAGCGCACGCCGTGACTGTCGAGCGTTGCCAAGATCTCCTGCGGTTGGAACTCAGTCATCGCGCCCCGCCTGCCGGCCGGCGCGGAGGAGGTCGATGCCGGCGAGCATCCGATCAAGCCGCTCGTCCGGGGTGGCCGCAGCCCCCCGCTCAACGAGCGTCCACGCATCTTCGTCCAGGGGTGTGACATGGATGTCCAGGTCGAAGCCGCAAGCGCGCACGAGCTGCAGACACCGACCGAACGAGGGGTCCACGTCCCCCGACTCGATCCTCGCGACGAGGGGCTGGGATACACCCGCGCGAGCTGCCAGTGCTCGCTGGGACAACCCGGCGCGACGTCGCGCCTCCCGCACGAACTGTCCAGCCTCCATCGGGCCACGATACAGGAGATGCATCATTCCGACTAATAAGAGTCATCAGAATGATGTGTACGATGCATCGCGAGCGGGAGGAGTGGGATTCGAACCCACGGATGAGTTGCCCCATCAACGGTTTTCAAGACCGTCGCCTTCGTCCGCTCGGCCATCCTCCCAGGTGGCAGCCTACCGGCAGATCAAGCTAGGTCGCGGAGACCTACCTCTCGCAGCTGCCGCGGACGTGACCAAGATCCTTGCTCTCGCTCGGGCTGTTCACGACCGACAGATGGAAACGCTGGGCGCGTACTTCGTCCGGCTCAACGCGAATAGGCTGGAGGGGATTGCGGTACTGGAGCTACCTGATGAAGGGGAGCCGAGAGACCTCGTCGGGACACCTAGAAGGTCCGGGACGCCTTTCGCTCGGTGACGTCCACTCACCGCCCCACCAGGAGCTCACCAGTAGATCGGAGGACGTCATTCCTGACACCGAGATGCTCGACCGCCTTCCGGACGATCCCGCGTGGGGACACGGTCGCGTCGCCGGCTCGGGCGGGGTGTCGCTGCACTACCTCCGCCTCGGTCAGGGCGAGCCGATCCTGCTCCTCCACGGATGGCCGGGCTTCTCCTATGACTGGCGCCGCGTGCTCGTGCCGCTCTCCGGCATCGCCGATGTGATCGCCCCTGACTTCCGGGGGTTCGGCGGATCGGACAAGCCCGACCTGCCGCCGGCCCAAGGGTATACGCGCGAGATCCTGGCCGAGGACCTGATCGCCCTCCTCGACGCGCTGGGGATCCACCAGGCAGCCGCTACCATTCAGGTTTCCTCACCCCGTCTCCCGCGTCGCTTCCATGACACGTATTGACAAACATCCGGCAGCGTTGTTAATCAGCGGCACCGATTCTCACCCGTACCCTCTGGAAGAGTGCGAGGTACATGGGCGCAGGTGACCAGCGACCGCAGGAGCGGGTGTCAATGCTCGTGAACGCGACGGAGAAGGGTGGTCGGTACGTGCGGCGGGAGCCGGGCTACATGGAACGCGTCTACATGCAAGAGAGCCAGCCTCTCTGGCGAGCGCTCTTGATGTTCACCGGCAACGCAGAGGTTGCGAGCGACTCGATGTCCGAGGCGTTTGCCCAGGCAATCGCGCGTGGGGAGTCGATACGCGACGTGCGCGCGTGGGTCTGGGCCGCTGGGTTCAAGATCGCGCGAGGCGAAATGCGAGGAGCGGATACCCTCAGTGGAGAAATCGAGGCCATGGCCGATCTGGACCCGTCGGCTGACCACCGGGATGACGTAATCGCCGTGCTGACCGCCATGCAGGTACTGCCGTTGAGTCAGCGCGCCGCAGTGATCCTGCATCATTTCGCCGGCTACTCACTTTCGGAAGTCGCGAAGATGCTCGGAACGTCTCGGTCGGCTGTTGGAGTCCATCTCTTTCGCGGGAGGTCCAAGCTTCGCGGACAACTGGAGGAGCGCGATGAAGAACCTAGATGATCGCCTTGCGGTCATGCGCACAGTCCGAGTACCAGATCTCTGGGGCGAGGCGTGCATGCGCTCCAACCGGGCACGGGAAAGGGCGACGCAAGAGAGTCTCGCTGTTAGCCGGAGCAACAGGGCCGGGGCGTTCATCGTCGCGGCCGTGGCGTTCGCCCTGTCGGTAGCGCTCGTTTGGAACGGGTTCTCCGGAGCCCCAGCCCCGCGATCAGATGGATCGGAGCGCGGGGCCACGGGGCGACCCTTGTTCGTCTCGTTCGAATCGGTCGATGGTTCACAGACACAGATCCTTGCTCTATCCCCCGACACGAGTGAGGTGCTTCAAGAGTTCACTGTCGGAAGCGGCGCATCGCTGGCGCCCGCACCAGACGGGTCCCGGCTCTACGTATTGGCAAGCGCGCCGTCAGGGGCGAACGACTTGCTCGGCTTCGATGTGGCCTCTGGCAAGGAAGTGCTTACGGTCCCCTTGCTCCCAACAGATAGCGACGCGGGAGAACGCGTCCAGCATGTCGGGCCCTACTGCTGCCAGACTGCTGCCGTATCAACTGACGGCAGGATCCTCTTCTACGTCGTATACGCTGATTCGACCGGCCATCAGCACGCCATTTCGGCGATCTCCACCTCGGCGGGCGAACCCCTTGGCACGACCCCTTCCCTCGGTGAGTGCGCGCCACGTCAGATCGTCCCGGTCAGCGCTCAGGACCTCGCAGTGGTCTGTGGCGGCAACAACCTCTTGATGAAAGTGTCAGTCAACGGAGACGGGGTCAACCTTGCCAAGCCGCTGAGCACGCCCGACGAAACGGACCGAACGGATCCGCAGGGCAACCCCCTCTATTCTGACCGCGTCGCTGCAGCCGACATCCGTCCGGGCTCGGATCAGCTCTTCGCGGTCTCTGGCAACGGCGTTGTCTTCCAAGTGGACGTGCCGTCGTGGCGGTTCGTTGCCGAACACTCACTGGAGCTCCGGTCGAACGAGATCGTCCCTGCGGGGAGAGTCAGCTTCGCTCCGAGCGGCGATCGGTTCTACGTAGGACTAGGGAGCACCGAGAACTACGACGATGCTGAGGCATCCCTCGTGCGGGAGTACGACCCCACGAGCTGGGCGCAACTGGCAGAGCACCGGACAGCGGATCCCTTCTACCTGATGTTGGCAGTGGGAGATGGTGAGGTTTGGCTGATGAATCCTGAGGAGGATGGCATCTCGAGAGTGGACACAGCTTCAGGAGCTGAGAGCCCGATACCTGTGGAGGTCGTCGCACCGACCGGGCGCATGCAGAGTTGGGCGGCCGCTCGCTGATCGCAGCGGGTCGGGTAGACCGGGCGTCCCAACTTGCGCGTCTGCTTCGATGATGCTCGACTCATCCTTGGAGGCGGAGGGTGTCTGAGCTGGAGCTTCTGTCAGGGGCGTTTCGATGGATCCTCGGAGTAAGTCTGCTCTTGGCTGGTCTCAAGAAGCTACGTTCTCTCTCTGACTTCCGCTCGGCAGTGGGCGCGTACGAACTTGTCGGCCCGCGTGCGTCCGAATTCGTCACGAAGGCGCTTCCCCCGATCGAGGTAGTGTGTGGCGTCTTCATCCTCATGCGGCGGGCCGAGCCATACGTTGTACTGCCTGCCGTGGCCCTGTTTTGTGTGTTTGCGGGGGCAATCGGAATCAATATCGTTCGAGGCAGGCGGGACCTGGACTGTGGATGTGGACTCGCCCCTTCAGGTGGGGGGATTGGGTGGGCTCACGTGATCCGCAACATCCTGCTCGCCTGCATGGCGATCGCGATTGCCTTGCTTCTCCCATCGAGCTCGTCGAGGGCGACGATTCTGACGTCCCTCGGCCTCGCCGTTCAGATCATGTTGGGCTGGTGGCTCGTGGTGGGGCTTTCTTCCTGGCAACAGGTGATGAAACCGCAGGCGCCAACCTAGGACGGAGACGGTCGTGGATGCACTATGGCCAGCGCTAGTGACGGCAGGTTGGATCATGAACATCCTCGTGGCCGCTGTTCTCTACCTGCTTGTGCGCCAGGTCGGCCTTTTGAGCCGACGCCTGCCCGAATATGGAGCGCGAGACGATCATAAAGGACCAGGCATCGGGGAGCTCGCGCCGCGCCCCCTATCGAAGAGCGAACCGTTCTGGATGCGCCAGTCTCACTGAGGCGGGGGGATGAGAACCTGATCGTGTTCGTGTCCACAAAGTGTGACGCATGTATTGAGCTGCTGCCAAGCCTGCGATCTCTGGGGCGCCGCTTCAGGAATCTCAATCTCATTGTTGTGGCAAACGACGACCCGGAGCCAACGCGCCGATTCGCGAAGGCGCAGCGCTTGACCGGCCTGCAGGTCGTTGCGTCGCGGCGACTCGGGGGAATCTATGGCGTCACGTACCCGCCGTACGCATTTGCCATCGATGAATGGGGAGTCGTTCGGGCGAAGGGGCTCGTCAACCACGCGGAGCACGTTCGCAGCCTGCTCAACGCCATGCACGAGAATCTCTCACCGACCCCAGATCTAGATCGGCACGCGGTTGGCGTTCAGAGCACGACCGAATAGCAGGAATGGACGGGAGGCGCATGCGAACCCCAGGCACGGGCAAGAGAGAGTCCACCCAGGCTGATGGATTCGTCAACAAGGTTGATCGCCTCGCGGGCACGGGCATGGACCGGCTGGGCCAGCGCATTCCACGTCGACGAGTGCTTGAGCTGACAGGCTCTGCGCTACTAAGCGTGCTTGGCGTGTCGGTTGCCCAGCGTGTGCTCCCTTTTCAAGCACCTTACGAGGCAGGGGCGACCCATGTCCGCACCAAGTGCCCGGACTGGTTCATGTGCGGCATGTGGGGGAACATGTGCGACTGCCAAGGCTGCCACCATGGCTCGCACAACTGCCCAGGGTGTGCTGTCGTGAGTGGCTCCTGGTGTCGGTGCTGCCAGGAGCCGAGTGGCTGTGACAAGAAGGTCATATACCGTGACTGCTACAAGGGGAGCTGCAGCAATCAGCAGAAGACCGCGTGCAACAATTGCCCGTTCTGCACGCGGAATGGTGGCACCGCGAAGGTTCTCTGGGATGTCCCGAGCGGGCATACAGGGAGCGATTACATGTGCACTGCCGCGATAGTCATGGATTGCGCCATGTGCAACGATTGCCCATGAAACCGGCGCCGGGCGACGGGCGGGCGGTTGGGTACATCGGACCCTCCCGGAACGCGGCGATCCTGCGCTTCGGTCTTCTGGCGGGCGCGGGAGCGGCCCTCGCGGCGGCAGTCCAGCCTAGGACGGGCGTGGCTCTGATCATGCTGACCCTCCTCCTAGCCGTCCTGGCTGGCGTGTCAAGTCTGTGGTCGCCGTGAGGACTGTCCATGGTGGGCACGGTCGTGTCCTGGGCGTCCGCGGCGCAGCAGCCCGACGGCGAGCGACGCGCATGGGCTCCGTTGATACTCCACGGAGTCGCGAGTGCGCTTGCTGCGGGCCTCGCTGGGCTGATCCTCGGTGAGTTGGGCGGAGGACTCAGGCTTGGCGCGAGCCTGAATGCGACGATCGTAGCAAGCATCGCTCTCGCCTATGCGCTGATGGAGATGCGGATACTTCCCCTGCCCACACCGCAGATCCACCAACAAGTGCCGAACGCTTGGCGGTGGAGATATCCTCGCGCTGTTGCCGGCATCGGGTATGGCGCAATGCTTGGGGTCGGATTCCTGACGTACGTCCGTTTTTCCACATACCTTGTACTGCCCGTCGCGGCGCTGCTGTCAGGCAACCCTTGGATAGGTGCCGCATTGATGGCATCATACGGCATCGCTCGGAGCATACCCCTGGCTCTCACGGCCCTGCTGGGCAAGGAGGACATAGTGATTGAGCAGGTCTCGTCGCTTGCCGCGGCGGTCCACGTCGCGAACGGCATGGCGCTGGCCTTTGCGGGAGGGTTGCTGGCCACAGCTGCTCTTGTGCAGCAGTAACAACCCGGTCGCAGCCCCCGGTAGGAAATCACCAATTCGCGGGCAACGACGCAGAGGTTCCCTTCTGCGGTGAAGTTTTCCGCCGAATCCTGCGCCATAGATCGCCCCCCAGCGCGTTAGCCTCTTCACGCACCTTGGTTGGGGGAGCGTTCCATCGGCTGGGTAAGGTGCCGTCTACTGCTCGAGCTGAAACCACGGAAGAAGGTATGGACTTCGACGAGTACCAGCGAGCGACAGCGGAGACTGACGTCCGCCCGAATCCCCGGGATCCAGCACTACGACTTCTAGGCTTGGCAGGCGAAGTCGAATCCTTGGTCACCGAGTTCAAGACGAGACTCCGCAGTGGCGTCTATCCTGACGCTCCGCTCCGATGCGATCGGAGACCTCTTCGAACTCTTCGACGCTTTGCGTGAGATCAAGCCGACCATGCGGAAGTGGGTGGTTACGTCGAAGACGCTCCACCACCTGCTCCCTGACCTCATCGTTCCGATGGACAACCAGATCACTGCGCCGTTCCTCGGAAGAGGCTCGCTCCCCTCGACGTTCGACCCGTCTTCCCTCATCGAGTCGTACAGAGCGTTCGTCTACCTTGCGAAGAACGCAACCTACGGCATCGGGGCACGGCGGGTGCGAGCCGCGGCGCAGGAGGTCCCGTATCAGGTCAACGGAGCCTCAGAGGAGGATTGCCGCATCGAGTTAGCTCGCGTGGTCGATTTCGCTGTTGCTGGGTTCGTGGGGCGCCATGGGGCAGCTCAGTTGAGGGCCCTCTAGGGAAGCGGGGTGGGTGAAGCGTGTGCGAGGCGATGACAGCGGGGTCCTCCGTCAGGTCGAAGCAGGGATCGGACCCGCGGGCGACATCGTTCGACCCTCGGCGCTGGGTTAGCCGGAATCGCCGGGCAGCACCACGCCCGACCCGTAGGCGGCGAACAGGATCCACACCATGAAGTCTGCCCCTAGTCCAGCAACTCGGCTATCTCCGTGAGGGTCCAAACGTGATCGGCTACACCCGCAGCCATGGCCGGGGCCCGTGGGTAGGGGTTCTTCAGGGTCTTGTGAGGCCGAGCGAAGTTGTAGAACTGGAAGTGAAGCGCGACCGCCGCAGCGTGGTTCTCAACCTTCTTAGAGAAGCCGTTGCTCAGTCGTGTGAACCGGCGCATCCCCATCCGCATGGTCAAGTTCGCGCGCTCGACGTAGCTGGTGGAAACGTGGTCGGGGTCGGGATCGCCGAACACGACGCGGCCCTCGACGCCAGTGCAGACGCCGGGCGAGTAACGATGCCGCACGTCGTTCGCGTCCGGCCCGTAGAGCTTGTGCAGAGTCGCGTAATCCACCTTGCCCTCGAACGCACCGTTCACGGCGATGAGATAGCTGTTGAGTCCGTCCGTCGTCAGTTGCACCCGGTGGTTGAGCCGCGAAGCCACGTCGTCCATGAACTCCACAGCATCTGTCGCCGTGCGACCGCCGACCCACCAGCACGGCATGAGCTTCGTGTCGGCGTCGATGCATGTCCATGTCCAAATGTCGCCCCATCCATCAGCCTTGCGCTCTTCGCTGACGTTCTTCTGCTTCGCGCCGACGAAGGACCAGATCTCGTCACACTGGAGCCGCTTGCAGTCCAGACCCCGCATGGTCCGGTCCTGGTACTCGGCGCAGGCATCACCGGCGTCGACCAAGAGCTTGCTCACGGTGTTGATCGAGACCCCGGCGAGGCGGGACGCCGCCCGGAGGCTGCTGCCCTCGACCAGCATCCCCAGGATGCTCGCGCGCTTCTCGGTGGAGAGTCTGTTCATACGGACTATTATGCTTACCGCTACCCTATGTGTCAAGCACAGGCTTCTTGTTTCTTCCCTCTCGATGTGGGAGGATAAACCGGAAGACCGCGAAAGGGGGAGCCGATGAGCGAATTTCAGAGGGCGAAGGTGTTCGAAGGGCTAGGGGCGGTAACCCGCCTGCATGACCTCGACCGGACCCTCGCGGTCGACGACTTCCTCGAGGCCCTGCGCTACGGCGTGATCGAGGGCCATCGCTCGACACCCAGCGAGCCCCAGACCTCGGGGGGCTGGGTCCGGTGGGCCAAGATCGTCGGCTCCCTCCGCGAGACGCTGCGGAAGAAGGGTTGGTCTCTGTTCGACAAGGGGAACTACGCCTTGGTGGTGAACCCCTCGGGGACGATCGGGATCGTAGTTTCCTCTGGCGACGAGAACACCGGTATCGACGACCCGCTCATCGCCGAACCGCGATGCAACAACCCGAAGGGTCCAGCGCTTGCCACCGCGGTCGAGGCGAATGTCCAGCACCAGTTCGCGGACGCCAGCCCGGAGTTCCGGCGCTTCACCGAACCCAGCCCTGCGCGCCTTCCATCGGATGGGACGTGGATCTTCCTCTACATCGAGACCGTCGACGAGCAGCGATGCGAACTCTCGTTCCCCACCGACATGGAAGGGGACTACGTCACCGGGTGGGGCGAGAGGATCATCTTCACCGGCGACGACGGCGAGCGCGCGAAGCGGTTGCCGCGAGCTGACGATGAGCCGCCGCTCGATGTCCCGATCGCGCGCAAGGTCGGTTGATGGGGTTCACACCATCTCGGCTCGAACTCGCGCGGCAGCGCAAGGGTTTGACGAAGACCGCCCTCGCAGATGCCACCGGAATCTCGGTCCGCAGCATCTCGGCCTACGAGGCCGGGACGCAGGAGCCGACCGCTCTATCGGTGGCGCGGCTCGCCGATGGGTTGGGGTTCCCGGCCGCGTTCTTTGGCCGTCGCCCCATCAACGCTCCTTCACTTGAGGGATCGAGCTTCCGCGCGATGAAACGGATGACTGCGAGCCAACGTGACCAGGCTCGGAGCGCTGGTGCTCTTGCCCAAGAACTTGCCACCTGGATCGATGCGAAGTTCGATCTGCCCGAGCCGTCGATCCCTCGGCTGCGTGGCATCGACGACCCGGAGATATCCGCGCAAGCGGTGAGGGATGAGTGGGGGCTAGGCGTCCGACCAATTCGCAACATGCTCCATCTGCTTGAAGCACACGGTGTGCGCGTCTTCTCACTTGAAGAAGAGACCCGCGACGTGGATGCGTTTTCGACGTGGGTAGATGGCGTTCCATTCGTCTTCCTCAACACGATGAAGTCGGCCGAGCGCGCTCGTATGGACGCTGCGCACGAACTGGGCCATCTCGTTCTCCATGCGGGCGACGAAGACGTTCGTGGCCGCGAAGAAGAGAGACATGCGAACCGGTTCGGCGCTGCCTTCCTCATGCCGAGGGCCACCGTCATCCCGAACGCTCCACGGACCACCCGCATCGAGGACCTGATAAGAGCCAAGCGCGAGTGGAACGTCTCAGTCGCGAACCTGGCCTACCGGATGCACGATCTCGGACTCCTGACCGACTGGCAGTTCCGCTCGGTCTTCGCCGAGATCAGCACGCGCGGCTACCGAACGAACGAGCCATCCCCGATTCCACGGGAGACTTCGCAGGTACTCGGCAAGGTGCTGGATGCCCTGCGCGATGAGGGGTTCTCGCAGGCCGACCTCGCGCGCGAGCTTGCCTTTCCTTTGGACGAGTTACGAAAGCTGGTGTTCGGGCTGGTGCTAACGCCCATTCACGGGGATGCCCAAGCGACGGAGCCCGGCCCGGTTGAGAGGCCCCAACTGCACTTGATCGAGGGCTAAGACGAACCCCAGCGAGAGTTAGCGCCCTTTCGAGCGATTTCGGATCGCTGTTCCGCGGATAGCTTCTCGCTCCGAGCCTTCCCGCCGCGTCGCCCGAGTGCCACGGCGGCTGGGTCCTTCTCGGTCGGGGCTTTGGCCTCGTCTGACTCACCCGTCACGATGTCCACTATGAGCTTCGCCCGCTGGTTCGGGTCCCTCGGTCGCTTCGGGAGCTTCTTGGGCTTATCCGACATGCAGCCAGCATCCCAGCCAAGCCAGGGGCGTCAAGGGTCACCCGGATTCAAACTGAGACACCACCCCCAGCCGTGCGATCGCCTGGCGAGCTCTCCACATATGCACCTTGACGGTGCCGACCTTGCAGCCCATGACTCGTGCGGCCTGCTCTAAGGGCAGGTCGGCAACATAAGCAAGGGCTAACGCCTCCTGCTGGCGCCTCGGCAAAGACCTGACCGCCCGCCACAGATCGATGGACGCATCCAGGTCGACCTGGTGCGGCCCAAACGAGATACCCGTGGACGGCGGTGGCCGATGTGCGCGCCTCGCGAAATTCATCGCTGTCGTCATCACCCATCCCAGCGCCCAGGGCTCGGCGCAGAGGTGATCCCATCTCTCGAGGGCTCTTGCGAACGCCTCCTGTGCTGCATCCTCCGCCAGACTTCGGTCGCCGCAGCTCACTAGCGTGGCCCGAAACACACGCTCGAATCCCACAGCGTAGAACTCCTCAAAGAGTTCGTCCTCCACATGAGACCTCACGGAGATAAAGGCTCCGCGCAGCCGTTTGGTTTACCCTGCGCGCGGATTCCGGCCGAGTGCACGCCTTGTGCGTGTCCCGCGTCAAGATTCCTGAGACGGGCGTAAGTTTGACCTGATCTCAGGGAGGTGACGTGAGCGCCGCACCGAAGAAGAGCACCGAGGAGAAGCTCCGGACGGTCATGTCGGTCGTTCGAGGTGAGATGAGCCTCGCGGAGGCCGGTCGTCGTGCGGGCGTGTCGGACATGACCGTCGCGAAGTGGCGCGACCGGTTCCTCGAGGGAGGCAAGGCGCGCTCGCGGGCGCCGAAGGCACCAGCCGTGGTCGCGAGCGCGAGCTCGAGGCCGAGCTCGAAGAGGTGAAGGCGGCGCTCGGGGAGGCCCACGCGGAGCTCCGGGTCGTCAAAAGGGGGCTCTCGACCTACGAGCTGCTGCGGACCTCGAGGTGATCCGGATCGAGGCGGGTCTTCCGATCGGCCGGTTCTGCGAGATCTTGGGCCTGCCGCGCTCGACCTACCACCGCTGGCGCACTGCGGGCGCCAAGGGCCCCTGGCCTTCGCCGATCGTGGACCGGATCGAGCCCGTGGTCGAGAAGTACGCGGGGGACTGGCCGGCGTGGGGCCACCGCAAGATCTGGGCGATGATGCGCGCCGACGGTGAGGAAGCTTCCACCTCCTCGGTCCTTCGTGCGATGGCCCGCCGCGACCTGCTGCAGCCCGCCGGCTACCAGCGCGAACGCCGCGAACTCGCGAAGGCGCGGCGTGCCGCGTTCGTGGTGTCACCGACCAGGCGCAACAGGGTGTGGCAGATGGACTTCTCCGAGTTCGAGACGACGCGGGGCGGGACCTGGCGCTTGGGTGGGATCTGCGACTACGTGGCGAAGCTCGCCCTGGCCTGTCCCCTCACCACGACCCAGACCGCGCGCGACGCGATCTCCTGCTTGGAGGTGGCCAGGGACCGGGCCACCGACCTGCTCGGTCATCCGCTGCTGCAGGACTGCGTGGACCCCGCGACGGGCGAGCTCACCCCCGTCGTCGTCGTGACCGACAACGGGCCAGCATCCAAGTCGGTCGGGTTCGCACGGCACATGGCTTCACGTCCGGAGTTCACCCATGTGCGCACAAGTGTGCACTCCCCGCAGACCAACGGCGTGATCGAGCGGTTCTTCGGCTCGATCAAGTACGAGCACCTCTACCGCGAGGAGATCGCTGACGGCCTCGACCTCGCGATGCACGCCGAGCGCTACCTCGATGTGTTCAACGGGATCCGGCCTCACGAGGAGCTCGGGTTCCGAACTCCGCTCGAGGCCTACCTCGAGGACCCGTCGTGAGGGCGGAACTCCAACCTTCAGTGGGAGAAACGTGTCCCATTCCCTTGACGCGGGACACAATCGTAGTCCACGCCAGCACTTTCCCCACGCTTTCGAGATTGCGGCTCACCAATCTGCCACACATCTTCGGGTGCCGCGGTTCCAGCCAAACCCGCTCATCACCGTCCGGGTGGCCATCGCTATGGCGCGAATGACACGTCGCCTACGGGTTCACTCAACCGCATGTCGAGAACGACGCGGCAGCTCCGACCTAGTCGTGAGAGCGCCCGCTCAGGGTGCCGGATGAAGGGAGCGAGGGGATGAAGTACATGATCATGATGTTCGGGGACCAGGCCACCATGGTGGAGACCCAGTCCCCGGAATGGATCAGGAACATGATCCGGTTCATGCTGGAGCTCGACGGGGAACTGAAGGAGTCCGGCGAGTACGTCGATGGACAGGGCCTGGCCGACCCGAGCCAGGCGAAGACCGTCCGCTTCGAGAACGGCCTCCCCGTCCCGACCGACGGACCGTTCGCCGAAGCCAAGGAGTCGCTGGCCGGCTACTGGATCGTCGACGTGAGCGAGGAGCGCGCGATCGAGATCGCCTCGCGGATCGTCGCCTTCCTCGAAGGTGGGGCCATCGAGGTGCGCCAGGTCATGGACGCACCCCCGGAGGAGTTCACGAGCTGAGGGAGTAGGTGACGGCAGTTGTTCCACGTCGACCCACAGATGGACCTGGCGATGCGCGAGCAGGAGCTCCGCCGCGGAGCGAGCCCGACTCCACCCCGATCCGCGTCACCCCGGCGTCACCGCGCGGGTTGTGGCGGAGGCGCTCCGGGCGACGGCAGCGGCCCTCATCGCCGTCGCTCGCCGGCTCGATCGTCCGGCGGCTGGGCTCCGCGTCGACCGCCTGAGAGGAGGAAGACCGGATGAGGCTTTCGGCGGTTAGGGCGGCCAGGACGCTCCGGCGTCAGCAGATGCCGCTCGAGGAGATCCGCGCCATCCTCGCGACCGACGATCCGCTGATCGTCCGCAGATACATGGAGCTCCATCGGGAGCGGCTGGACGAATGGATCGCCGAGCAGCGGCGGAAGCTCGCCTCGCTCGAGCGCTCGCTCATCGAGGCGATCCCGTGATCGGGCTTCCTCTCTGTGGAGCCCATGGTCGGCGGAGGACCGGCACGTCGTCACCCGCAGGGTTGGACCACGTCGAACCCGGGGTTGAGGGATGGAAAATCGGGCCCGGCCAGCGCTTCGTCCGGACGAACGAATCGGGCCGATCCGAGCTCAACCCACGGGTTGATGTCCGCTTCCGATCGCCCCCATCCCGACGCGCATTTCGCCGAGGCGAAGATCGGTCGTCACCTTCGTCCGCTCGGCCATCCTCCCGAACGCGACGATAGCTTCCACGACCTGCCATGACGACCATCCGACCCACGCGAAGAACCGTTGCGTCGCTCTCGGTTGGCTTCCCGATCGTCCCGGTTCACGTTCGCTTCACCTCCTCGATTTGACCCCGGCTGTCGAACGGGCGTATGCCGTTGCCGACCCTTCGAGAAGGAGGCTGTATGGCGACCGATCTGACGATCAGCACTGAGGACCGTCCGGGAAGCCTTGCCAGCATCGGCGAGGCGCTCGGCGCAGCGGGCGTCAACATCGAGGGCCTGCTGGGCATCGGTTTCGAGGGGCGCGGGATCATCCACGTCTGCGTCCAAGACGGGGCGGCGGCGCGCAAGGCGCTCGAGGATGCCGGCATCAAGGTCGAGGGCGAGGCAGACGCGATCCTCGGCGATCCGGTGCAGGGAGCGGAGCAGCCCGGCACGATGGGAGCGATGGCGCGCCAGATCGCCAACGCGGGGATCAACGTCCGCGCTGCGTACCTGGCGACGAACTCCCGTGTCGTCATGGTGACCGACGACAACGCGAAGCTGATGGAGCTCATGGCGAAGATGTAGGCCCGCTCGATCCGTTGTTCCTTAGGGGCGACTCCGCCGGAGGCGGAGTCGCCCCTCGGACCGGCGGATCTCGTCACACGACCTGGTTCACCGGGCCCGAGGCCACCCCCCGTCAGATCTGGTCCCCGTCCCCCGGCTCCCACGGAAGTCGGCGAGGGATCCACCCAGCCACGGCTGCGCCGTACGCCTGGGGTAGCTCGTTCCGAACCGGTCCGTGAAGTGCGGCTCCTCGTAGAGGCGAACGAACGACGTGAACGCCGCGCCGAGGACGCACGAGCATGCTGCGGCCTCGTGAGGGGTTTCGGTCTTCATTTCCACGTCGTCCGGGTCGGCCTCGACGAGAGCCGCCGGACGCCCGACACGACCGCAGCACCCCCGTCCGTGGTCTCGGGCGACGCTTCCAGCGGCGGTCGCCGGGGCTCCCGAGGGATAATCTTCGACCTGGGGGTATGGTTGATGGCATGGCCTACGTGATCGCAGAACCCTGCATCGACGTGAAGGACCGCGCCTGCGTGGACGAGTGCCCCGTCGACTGCATCTACGAGGGTCCCCGGATGCTCTACATCCAGCCAGACGAGTGCGTCGACTGCGATGCCTGCGTGCCCGTCTGCCCCGTAACGGCCATCTTCACCGAAGACGACGTCCCGGCGGAGTGGGAGCAGTTCACCGCGGTCAACGCGGAGTACTTCAGCGACACCGTCGCGGGCCTGGGCTCACCTGGCGGCGCGGCGCAGGTGGGTCCGTCCACGGTCGATCATCCGGTGGTCGCCGCCTGGGCGACGATCTGACAGACCACGAAGGGGGAGGAGACCCGTGCCACGATCTGGCGGGTCTTTCCCGCCGGGGCTTCGGCGCGCCCCAGGCCTGCGGTGGGTGGTTGATTCCTCCGAGGTGCCCACAGCGATCACCAAACCCATCGGTCGCTCTCCGCGATGGCGGAGCCTCTCTGCAGGCATCGGGCATCGGTGCGCGCCCGTCTTCCCCGAGGAAGCAGACCTCGATGGTGGCCTCGGGTCAGCGACGAATCGCCACGCGAAGTAACTTGGTCGGATGGCGGTAGAAGCGGCAGGGTGCGACTTCCCGCCTGGCGCTGGCTTCGTCGAAGGGAGGCAGCTCGTTGGCCGTCGATGAGAACCCAGGGATCCTGTTGTACACGAGGATCCGGAAGTCGCCGTACTTCTACGCGTCGCGCCAGCACGGCGTCGCGCGGTACAGCGTGTACAACCACACGTACCACCCGCGGCACTACGGCGATCCTGTCGCGGAGTACTGGCACCTGCTGAACCACGTCACGATGTGGGACGTCGGCGTCGAGCGCCAGATCGAGATCTCGGGCCCTGACGCGTTCACGTTCACCAACATGATGACCCCTCGCGACCTGAACAAGTGCGCGGTTCGCCAGGCGAAGTACGTGTTCATCACGGCGCCCGACGGTGGGATCATCAACGACCCCGTCCTGCTGCGCCTCGAGGAGAACAAGTTCTGGCTCTCACTCGCCGACAGCGACGTTGCCCTCTGGGCAAAGGGCCTCGCCTACCACTCCGGCCTGAACGTCACGATCCAGGAGGTCGACGTCGCGCCGGTGCAGATCCAGGGGCCGAAGTCGAAGGAGCTCATGGTCGAGCTCTTCGGCGAGAAGATCCTCGACGTTCCCTACTACTACATGTCGGAAGATCTCGAGCTCGACGGTATGCGCGTGTGCGTCTCGCGCACTGGCTACACCAGCGAGCTCGGCTACGAGATCTACCTCTACGACGCCACGAAGAACGGCGTCAAGCTCTGGAACACGGTGCTTGAGGCCGGCAAGGCGCACGACCTCCGGGTGATCGGGCCGTGCCACATGCGCCGGATCGAGGGCGGCATCCTCGCGTTCGGCTGCGACATCTGGTACGACACGAACCCCTTCGAGGTCGACATGGGCTACTCCTGGATGGTCGACCTTGACCAGGACGCCGACTTCATCGGCAAGGAGGCGCTCGCGCGGATCAAGGCCGAGGGCGCGAGGCGCAAGCTCGTCGGCGTCGAGATCGAGGGGCGGAGCGTCGGCACCTACATCGACAACGAGATGCTCGACGTGTACCCGATCTTCGATGGCAACGAGCAGCGGATCGGGAGCGTGACCTCCGCGTGCTACTCGCCGCGCCTCGAGAAGAACATCGGATTCGCGATGCTCCCGATCGAGCAAGCCGACATGGGGAACAGGTTCGAGGTCGAGACGCAGCACGGCCGCACCTGGGCCATGACCGTGCCGAAGCCATTCATCGACCCGAAGAAGGAGATCCCGAAGCGATGAGGCGAGAGCCGAGGCGGTCGCAGCGACGCTCGTGCGCTCGGTCCGTCATCCCTTGAAGCGCCCGGCCTCATCTGAACCACGGGTAGCGTTCCCGGCGCTGTACGAGTGTGCTCCGGTTCCGGCGAGCTTTCCGCCGTCGACGATGAGGTACTCCTCGCGGATCGGTCGACCCTCGAACCAGCACTCCAGGATCTCCCGCGTACCGGCCGCGTAGCGAGCCTGAGCCGACAGCGACGACCCCGAGACGTGTGGGGTCATGCCGTGGTGGGGCATCGTCCGCCAAGGGTGATCCTTCGGAGCCGGCTGGGGGAACCAGACGTCTCCTGCATAGCCGGCGAGCTGTCCGCTCTCGAGCGCCCGGACGATGGCGTCACGGTCGCAGATCTTCCCCCGCGCAGTATTCACGAGGTATGCCCCGCGCTTCATCTTGCCGATGAGCTCATCGTCGAAGAGATGCTCCGTCTCCGGGTGGAGCGGAGCGTTGATCGTCACGACGTCGCAGACCGGAACCATCGATGCTGCATCGGGGTGGAAGGTGAGACCGAGCTCGCGCTCGACCTCCTCAGGCAACCGATGGCGGTCGGTGTAGTGCAGCTTGACGTCGAAGGGCTTCAGGCGCCGCAGCACAGCCGAGCCGATCCGCCCCGCGGCAACGGTGCCGACGGTCATGCCCTCGAGGTCGTAGGACCGCGATACGCAATCGGCGATGTTCCAGCCGTCCTTCATGACCCACTGGTAGGAGGGGATGTAGTTGCGCACCAGCGACAGGATCATCATGACCACATGCTCGGCGACGCTGATGCTGTTGCAGTACGTCACCTCTGTGACGGTGATGCCTTGATCGATCGCAGCCTGGAGATCGACGTGATCGGAGCCGATCCCCGCCGTGATCGCGAGCTTCAGCTTCGGCGCCTTCGCGATCCGCTCGGCCGTCAGGTACGCAGGCCAAAACGGCTGAGAGATGACGATGTCGGCGTCTACCAGCTCGCGTTCGAACACGGAGTCGGCGCCGTCTTTGTCGGAGGTAACGATCAGCGTATGACCCTGCTCTTCCAAGAAGCGGCGCAGGCCGAGCTCTCCAGAAACGCTGCCGAGGAGCTCGCCGGGGTTGAAGTCGACACCTCGCGGGGTGGGCAGGGTTTGACCGTCGGGATAGCGTTCGAGCGTTGGGATGTCGTCCAGTGCGTAGGATCTTGGGTATCCGTCCACAGGGTCGTCGTAGAGGACGCAAACGATCTTCGCCATGCTCTTCCCTCCCTCTAGGTGAATCGAGCGCCCGCGCCTACCCGCGGGCCACCTCTTGCAGCTGCCCGGTTACGAGCCTTCTGCGGCTGCCACGGCAAGTCCCGGCCGGATCGTCCGGCTCGTTATGAGCTCGTCGACGGCTCCGTACTCCACGGCTTGCTCGGCGGTCAGGATGAAGTCGCGGTCGGTGTCCTTGGACACGCTCTCCATGGGCTGGCCGGTGTGCTTGGCGATGATCTCGTTCATCAGCTCCCGGTTGCGGACCATCTCCTTGGCCTGGATCTCGATATCGACCGCCTGGCCCTCGACGCCGCCGTGAGGCTGGTGCAGGAGGATCCGCGCGTTCGGGAGCGCGTAACGCTTGCCCTTCGCGCCAGCCAATGAAAGCACGGCTGCGGCCGAGGCCGCCTGCCCCATGACGATGGTCGACACGTCGGGCCTGATGTACTGCATGGTGTCGTAGATCGCGAACAGCGTCGTCATGCCGCCGCCCGGCGAGTTGATGTAGAGGTTGATGTCCTTGTCCGGCTCCTCGCTCTCGAGGTGCAGAAGCTGGGCCATGATCAGATTGCCCACCGTGTCATCGATGGGCGTGCCCAGGAAGACGATCCGATCCTTCAAAAGACGGGAGTAGATGTCGAATGAGCGCTCGCCACGAGCGGTCTGCTCCACGACGACGGGGACCATGTAGTTGGTGAACTCCTTCATGCCCGCTCCTCCGCCTTCGACCTGACGGTATCACCCGCCAGTGATACGACCTGGGCCGGTGCGCTCAGGGCATGCCTCCGGCCGAGGTCGTCACCACCGCGGGTAGGGTTGCACCGTGATCACGCGCGAGGACCTCGAGACCATGACCTCCCGCGACCTGCACGACCGAGCCATCGGCACGGCCAAGGCGGAAGGCGACCTCGATTGGCTATGGCACCTCCTGCGCTCGATCCCTGCAGCCGAGGGCGAGGTCGGCGACCTCGAGGACTCGGGCATGGACATGGTCAGCACGGTCTCCGCCATCAACGGCTACACCCGGGCCGACCGCGACCTCTCCGGCACCCTTCGATCGCAGTACGTCGACTACCTCCTGGAGCGCCTGTAGCGACGCGCTACACACCCTCGGTCTTCCGACGGGTCGAGGAATAACACCTGGGGGCCCACCCCGTCCTTGAGAAGACACGTGAGCCGCGTCCCCGAGGTGACCTCGGACCCACCTCTATCGGCGACCGGGAAGCGACGTCGTTCATGGCCTTGAAGACGTCGTCCGCCGCGTCTCGGTCAGGCTGGGCCCACGCTCCGAGGAAGCGGGTGTCATCGGACAGATCCGCTCAACGGGATCGACGCACTTGCTTCCTTGCCCGGTCTAGCTCGGAGTTCTCTTGATGTCGCTGCTCCGAGGGTAGGTGCGCTCCTTCTGGATCCGGCCGTTCTTCCCCTTGATGCGGACCTGCGCTTTGGGCTGCTTCTTGGCGACCTCGATGGTCCGCTTCACGACCTCGGCCTTGTTGTCGCCCTTGGCCACTGCTCGGGTCGAACCCTTAGCCTTGCCGCGCCACCCGCCCTTCGGGTCAGTCTCGACGGTGTAGACCTTCCGCGTGCCCTTGCCTGGGGACATGTCTATCACCCCTTCCTGCCGTGACGCTGAGCGTACACCCGGCCATTTCCAGGTGTTTGCCTGCAAGCGGTGTTGTGAGAGGCGGATCCGCCGACACGAGTTCGCGAGTAAGCGTCCGCCGCCTCGTCTCCGGCGAGGTCGGAGCACACCGCGCACCGCGGTTCGCGCCTACACGTGGATGACCGGGCAAGTGAGAGTCCGCATGACGCCCTCAACGCCTTGGATCCTCGCGACCACTAGCCTGCCCAGCTCGTCTATGTTCTCGGCCTCCGCCTCGGCGATCACGTCGTATGGGCCGGTGACGACGTGCGCGGCCTTGACGCCGCCGATCGCGTCCACAGCCTTGCCGACCGCCGAGGACCTCCCTACTTCGGCCTGGATCAAGACGAAGGCGCTGATCACGCGATGCCTCCTTCTTCCTATCCGCGCGCGGGGTAGATCATCTTGGGTTGACACCTTGCCCGAGGTAGATCGCGGCACGCCGCAGGACGGTTCCACTCAGCGCCCAATGGGGCTCAGGTCGATCTTCGACCTGCGGATGGACGTTCATCCGGTCTGGCAGAAGCTCCACCCCTGCTCTGGGTCTTTGAGTGCCTCGCAGATCGCGTCCGCGACCTCGGGCGCGTTCTCCATCTTGGACATCGCAACGGGGAGCCCCCCGAGCCCCACCCAGCCTCTGCCGCGCACGAGGGCTGCTAACGCGTACTCGAGCGGGACTCCTTCGATCCGCCGCACCTCGACGATCTGCTTCACATCGGACCCACCGACAGCGTAGAGAGGACCGTCGACAGCGGAGTCCGGATCCTCGCGGATCGGATACGCTTCCATTCGAGGCTTTCGTAAGCGGACGGTCCCACCTGCACGAACAAGAGGCACGATGCCGCGACGTTGCCATCCCCTCCTCCCTCGGGGTCGGGGAAGACCAGATGCGCGACGTACACCTCCGACCCCTCGACCACCTTCGTCTCCGGCGGATTGCGGAGCTCCGGCGTGCAGTCACCGGTGGAGACGGTGGTCTGGGGTCCGCAGGCGACGAGCGAGAGGGCGATCGTGATCGGTGCCGCGGCGATCCTTGACTTCATGAGTACTCCCTCCAGGAGCGTTCCGTTAACGACCCATGAACCCCGGATCCGGCCGGTCCGTTGCCGGCCGATGTGATCGGCTCCGACTTTCCTTGGGTTGAGCCCCCTACAGGTCGAGCCCCTACAGATGGACGTCCTCCGCAACGCGGAGCGGGTCCGCGGGGTTCATGGGAGGCATCGCGATCGGTGGGACTGACCGATGGAAGGGGCCACGGGATGAGAGGGGCGGTTGTCGCGATCCTCGTCATGGCGATCTCGTCGCCGGCCTGCGGTGGGGCGGCAGGTTGCCCGGACACTCAACCGCAGGTCGCGCCGCCAGCCCGCGTTCCTCGAAACCGAGACCTATGTCGTGTACGAACTGAGCCCGCGGTGAAGGAGGCTCGGCTGGGTCCGGAGAAGCGGCCGACCGAAGAGCCGAAGACCGTTTTCAAGACCGTCGCCTTCGTCCGCTCGGCCATCCTCCCGGAGCGAGACTACCCGACCCTCCTGACCTACCTCCGGTGGGAATCTCGTTCGCGGCAAGGTCGCGGACAAGAGGGTAGATCATCTTGGGTTGACACCTTGCCCGAGGTAGATCGCGACACGCCGCAGGACCAGTTCCACTCAGCGCCCAACGTGGCTCGGCCTATCGTCGACCTGCGGATGGACGTTCATCCGGTCTGATAGAAGCTCCAGCCCTGTTCTGTGTCAACGCCGGTCGAAAACTGTGCAGGAATCGCCGGTTGAAATCTGTGCACCTCAGGAAGCTCCTTCCTGTGCCATGACCTCTTTGCCCTTGCCCTTGAGCCGGTAGCTGTCGCCGCGAAGCACGATCACCTCGGCGTGATGCACCAGGCGATCGACCATGGCGGCGACGGCGACAGGGTCCCCGAAGATCTCCGCCCAAGCGGAGAAGGTCTTGTTGGAGTTCACGACGAGGGATCGGCGTTCGTAGCGGCTCGAGATCAGGGCGAAGAACAGAGCCCCGGCCTCCGGATCGAACGGGATGTAGCCGACCTCGTCGACGATCAGCAACGGGATGCGACCGAGGTGCTCGAGCTCGGCCTCGAGCTTGCCCGCCCGCTTGGCTGCGCCTAGACGCAGCACCCACTGGTGGGCGGTGGCGAACGCCACGCGGTGACCGCGGCGAGCGGCCTGGACCCCGAGGGCGATCGACAGATGGGTCTTGCCGGTCCCAGGCGGCCCCAGGAACACGACGTTGTGGGCCTCGGCCAGGAAGTCCAGTTGTGCGAGGTGGGCGATCTGGGTTCGCTTGACCGAGCGCTGGAAGCCGAAGTCGAAGTCGTCCAGCGTCTTGGTCTGCGGGAACCGAGCGGCCTTCACGCGGTTGGCGCCACCGTGGTCCTCCCGGGAGGCGACCTCTTCGGACAGCACCGCGGTGAGATAGGCCTCGTAGTCCCACCCCTCCTCTCGAGCTCTCGCAGCCAAGCTCGAGGCCACAGCACGGATCCGCGGGGCCTTGAGAGCGCGGGACAAGAACGCGACGTCGGAGGAAGCCCCGCTCACGAGATGACCCCTGCGAGCTCGTCGTAGCGCGAGAGGTCGACCGCAGGGACGTCGATGCTGGAGGTCTCCAGACGTCCCCGAGCCTCGCGGGCAAGCCGCAGCGCACGTGCATGCGCGGGTGCGAGCACGACGTCGGCAGGCACGTAGCTGCGGCGGTGCCGTGCGATCTGGCGGCCCTCGTGGAAGACCACGACGTCGGTGAGCGAGCTCCGAAGCTGGACGCGCCTGCCAACGAGGCCCGGCGGAACCGAGTAATCGACGTCCCCGACCCGGACGAAGCCGTCGCGGGTGATGCGCGCCTCGCCGTGCCGCTCGGTCCTCGGAGGCGGAGCGGGGAGCGCTCGCAGGAACCCTCGCTCGACGTTCCACGCGTCGCCGACGATCGACCCGACGCGGCGGTGGTGTCGGCGGTAGGCGATCGCGCCGGCCCAGTCATCGTGCTGGCACTGGAGGTCTGCGACATCGGTGAACGTGCGCAGCGGCAGGAACGATGTGTCGAGGTAGCCGTTGGTGCGCTCGACCTGACCCTTGGACTCGGGACGTCCGGGTTGCAGCACCACCACACCGATCCCCAAGGCCCCGAAGAACGCGGCGACCTCATCGTGAAGGATCACCACGCCACCGCGACGCTCACGCACGATCGCCGCGTCGTTGTCGCACACGACCTTCTCTGGTGCACCGCCCAGGCGCTCGAAGCATCCGAGCGCCGCCGGGAGCAGGTCGCCGATCGTGCGCCCGAGGGTGAACACCGCGGCGTGGGCTGCGGAGTGCGGCAGCGTGGTCACCAACCCGAACGCTTCACGGGTCGCACCTTTGCCGACGGGGATCTGGGCGCCGGTGTGCCACCAGTCCAGCTGCGAGATCTCACCGGGCAGATAGCTCGTGCGCTGGAAGGTCTTGGCGGCGAGGAACGCCGGGCGCACCTTGGCCAGGTGGTCCTTCAGGATGGTGATCCCGCCGGCATAGCCGTCACGGCGCAGGTGCTCGAGCACCACGGTCGCTGCGACCTTGGCGTTCTGGTCGAGCATCGCGGCGATCTGGTCGGCGAACGGATCGATCAGCGACGGCGCACGGGAGCGCTCGTAACGAGGCGGCTGGCGTAAGCCGAGCAGCCTGGTCACGGTGTTGCGGCTCATCCCGAGCTTCTCGGCTATGGCGATGTTGGACCAACCCTGGCGATGGAGCCCTTGGACCTCAGCCCAGTCCTGCACGCGATACACCTCTCCTCCTCGGGTCGGTGGACGACCCGAGCATCGGTCTCGAACCTTCGTGAACCCCGGAAGAGGTGCTCAGTTTTCGACCGGCGAGAAGTGCTCAGTATTCAGGCGGCGTCGACACTGTTCTGGTCTATGAGTGCCTCGCAGATGGCGTCCGCGACCTCGGGCGTTCTCCATCTCGGACATCACAAGGGGGAGCCCCCGAGTCCCACCCAGCACTTGGTGACCGACAACAACGCGAAGCTCATGGAGCTCATCGCGAAGATGTAGGCCCGCGCGACCTATGGGGGCGCCCCGCGGGGTCGCACCTGCAAGTTCGCATCCGGCCGATCCGGCCACGAGCGACGGTCGGAGCGTACGAGATGTACGTCGAACGGATGACCTCGGCGGATGCGGTAGGAGATAGCTTGCGGAGCGTGGTTTGGGGGCGGGCTTCTTGGGGGGTCCGATACCTCGCCGTCCTGTCCCTTTCCGTGACGGCGCTCCTCGGGTGGCCCCCGGTCTCGGCAACAGCAGCCTCCTCGGGGCTCCCCAACACGTCTACGCCGTCTCTGAAGCTGAACCGCACGATCCGCACAACGCCCTTCATCAACACGACGTCGTCGATGAAGGATGCCGAAGGCAGCGCGTTCGTCCCGAACAACCAAGCCGATCCGAACGACGACTCGCTCTGGCTTGCGGACGACAACGGCAAATCTGTGTGGGAGGTCAACCCCTACAGTGGAGCGCTCAGGTCTCGGATCGGCCCCACCGAGTGGGCGACCACGAAGGGGTTCACGACCGGGGCGCTACCCACCAGCAGCAACTATCAAGATCTCGAGTCCTTGGCGTACGACGCGAACACCGACACCCTCTACGCATTCAATGGGAGTTGCTGCTCCTCTTCGGTCGTGCCCACGGCGTTCCGACTGAAGCGAGGGGGGGATGGGACCTTCCACCCCGAGTCGTGGCGATCGCTTCCCTCGAACAGCGACTTCACGGCGTCGGCGTGGAACTCCAAGGACGCACAGCTATGGGTCGCGAAGGGCTCAGATCTTCGGACCTACACGTACGCGACAAACGCTGTCGGGGCCATCACACCCATATCGAACGGATCCTCCAACCTGTCCGGGATCCTCGGCATGAGCTTCTCGAAAGACGGGTCCGAGCTGTACGTCGCGGGGAAGTCGACGAAGCTCACTCGGGTGAACTGGACGACGAAGAGCGTCGTTCCCGGGTGGAGCTTCACCCTGTCGGCCATCTCCGGCGTGAAGGACAGCCGCGCCGTCGAGCTGATCCCGAACACGGTCTCGACCAGCTTCGACCAGTTCTACGTGCTCGACGGGTACGACGGACGATCAAGCGGGGATCCGCTCAAGCACGCTGTCTTCGTCTTCGACGTGCTCTGCAGCGACTGCGACCCGGTTCCGCCATCGGCATCGTTCAGCTGGTCGGAGTCATCGTCGGCGAACACCATCCAGTTCACCGACACGTCGTCCGGGGCGCCAACGTCGTACAACTGGGACTTCGGCGACGGTTCAACCGCCAACGTCCGGAGCCCCGCGCACACGTACTCCGGTCCTGGTAGCTACGGTGTTTCCCTGACGGTCGACAACTCCGTGGGACCGCCGAGCACGACCACGCAGACGGTCGTCGTGACGAACCGGTTGACCTTCCCGGCGACCGCGGATACCTACATCAGCTGGGCGAGCCCGAACACGAGCTACGGAACCGCGACGATCATGAAGGGTGCGTTCTCCTTGAACCAGAAGGAGTACCGGCCATATCTGACCTTCGATGTGCAGCTCCCGCAAGGGGCGACGGTGACGTCGGCCACGCTCCGCCTGTACGTCACCGACAAGAGCCCCAGCGGCGGCGAATGGTACCTGATGACGAGCCCGTGGGAGAGCGGCACGGATCCCCTCACGTGGAACAACGCCCACACGATCGAGTCCGAGGGCACGAAGTTCTACACGGCCGGCTCGGCAACCACCGTGGGGCAGTGGTTGGAGATCCCCACGTCGGTGGTCACGGAAACCGATACGTATCGATTCGCGGCGAAGTTCTCGAGCTCGGACAGCGTCTACTTCTCGAGCAAGGAAGGGTCGCAGCCCCCGCAGCTGGTCGTGACGTACTCGCCATCGGCATCTGCGTAGCGACCATCGTCTCCAGCCGTCCTCGTGGCCGACCTCCTGGACGGCCTCTTGGGCGGCCCTCGTTGCGTTCCAGGCGACGGCTCATCCGTTTAGGCTTCGCCTCAGTGTCAGGGTGACCGAGCAGTGAGATCTCGAGGTTCGTCTCGGGATAGCCTCCGTCCGACGGCGGGCTGGCTCATAGGCTCCGTGTCACCGCTGCTCGTGAATCATGAACGGTAGTGCGGGGGGCACGGACCGGCGACGATGCGGAATCAACCACCTGCAACCTCCGTGCTGAGCGTCCAGGTTGATCTCGAACATAGCGGCCGACGCTGACATCGATCGAGTCGCGAAGCACTGGCGCCTGAAGACCGGCACGGAGGCTGAAGGGGGTTGCATGTGCTGCTGAGGTCTGACGAACATCACCCCGAGACACACTGACCCGGATCGACGGGTCACGCGTGCGCGTCACACGAGGTGGAGTTTGCGGCAGGGGTCTACGGGGGCATATGGTGAGCTCTACCCCGATGCAGGAGGCAGCATGCGACGCACGTTCACCGTTCTCGTCCTCGTCGGCACGATGCTCGGCCCCACGGCCGCTTCGGCGGGGATCCCGACACCCGATCCCGATGCGCCGAACTGCCACGGCCGAGCGATGGGGATCGGCGCCAGCACCTTCAAAGGCACGGCGACCTACGCCCGCGCGGTTGGCCTCTCCGTGATCGACACGCATTTCGCGTTTATGGACCTGCAGGGCTGCCACAGCGAGTAGCCGAACGCCCGTCCGAACACCAAGCCGCTTGACAGCTTGGGGGCGTGGGATATCTACCGGGAGATCGACCTGAGACGGACCTACGCGCACGAAGGCTGAAGCACGCACCCACCTCGGCCGGGGTCGTCACACCACCGCGGCCGTCGCTGATCGCCTTCTTGTCGATAGCTCCTTGGCGCAAAAATCGATGCTCCTCGCGCGGCCCCGCGCGTATGCCTCGGCGTAAGCATCGGCGTCGAGCTCCCCCTCCAGCTCGGACAGCGTCTCTTCAGCCATCTGACTGATCGGAACGCTTTCGGTGACGAGTTGTTGACCGCTTGACGGGTCGGCGGGGACGCATGCCAGGATCTCCACGGCAGCTTCCACCTCCCCCATCGCCGCTCGCACGCCGGCGACCTTCGTCATCATGCCTGCCATCTCACGCACGAGCCCCATCTGCTCGGACAGGGCGAGGCTCTCCAGGAACGCCTGATCGGCGGCGTCGAGTTCCCCGGCGGCAGCGTGCGCCTCTCCGAGACCTTGTGACCCGATCTATCGCGCGCGGGTAGCCCAAGTCGCGAGCGAGCTCGATCGCACGGCGATGGAGTTCGACGGCGTCGGGGAGCCGGCCCTGCATGGTTGCGATCATCGCCTGGAGCTCGAGGTTCCATGTCCGTATGAAGTGATCGCCGAGCCGGGAGAGGACCACCTCCCCTTCCTCGAGGCTTGGAGGCGGTCTCGATGTTCCCCAGTTGGATCTCGACCGAAGACGGTAGTTCCGCATCCCCGCCGCCCACCACCCCAACCCGTGCGCCTCCGCTACGCGGATCGCCTCCCAGCTGACGGCGAGGACGGCCTCCTGGTTGTTGCCGAAGGACAGCAGCTCGCACTGGGTTTCCAGCGCGATCAGGTGGGCGTGCCGATCCGGTAACGCCGCGAGTTTCTCCGCCGCTTCGGAAGCTAGCGCGACACCCTTGTCCGGCCTTCCGAGGTTCCCGACGAAATGGGCCTGCACGGCGGCCGCCGCGGAGCGCGCGATCTGGGTGGCTTCGTCCGCGGCGCCGGCATCGAGCGCCCCCAACGCTTCTCCGAACAGACCGACAGCCGCCTGATACCAGCCTCGGATCTCGTGGAGGAGGTACAGTCCCACGACGAGCTGACGAACCGCGGGCGCGTTCGGGGTTGCCAGCGCGTGGCGCCACGCCCATCGGATGTTGTCGAGATCGTCCTCGATCATCCGGAAGGCGCGCTTCTGGTCGCTGAGCGGCACCAGCGCCTCGGCACCGGACGTGAGCTGGGCGAAGTACGACGCATGGTGCTCGACGGTCGGATCCCAGAGTTCCTGGTTCTGCCGCAGCTCGGCCTCCGCGTACTGGCGGAGGAGCTCATGGATCGCATAGCGGCCGGCGTCGCGATCTACACGATCTTCGTCGAGCGCATCTTGTTCGGCGTCAGGGAGGATGAGGCTGGCCTCTTCTGCTCCGAGGTCGAGAACGGTCAGGTGACCGAGCTCCATCGGGACGGCGGCTCCGTGGATCCCGAGATCGCAGATCGCGCGGCCCTTTCGGTCGAAAGCCTCTTCGATCGGATCGACTCGTGGGTCCACATCTTCGAGCAATTCAGGCAAGTGGAACCTGATCCGCCCGGTGATTGCGACGTCACCATCAGATACAACCCAGAACACAGTTACCCGACTTGGGTGGCGCTCGGACCGCCCGCGTTCTTGGAAACCGAGACCTACGTCATATACGAACTCAGCCCGCGCTGAAGGAGGCTCGCGAGGTCTAGAGGAGCGGCCGACCGAAGAGCCGAAGACCCGTTTTCAAGACCGTCGACCTCGTCCGCTCGGCCATCCTCCCGGAAGCGACGAAAGCTGCTGGGATCGTCCGATTCACGTCCTCGACTTGACGTCGGCTCTCGAACGGGCGTATGCCGTTGCCGACCCCTTCGGGAGGAGGCTGTATGGCGACCGATCTGACGATCAGCACTGAGGACCGTCCGGGAAGCCTTGCCAGCATCGGCGAGGCGCTCGGCAAAGCGGGCATCAACATCGAGGGCCTGCTGGGCATCGGTTTCGAGGGACGCGGCATCATCCACGTCTGCGTCCAAGACGCCGCGGCGGCGCGCAAGGCGCTCGAGGGTGCCGGCATCAAAGTCGAGGGCGAGGCCGACGCGATCCTCGGCGATCCGGTGCAGGGTGCTGAGCAGCCCGGCACGATGGGAGCGATGGCGCGCCAGATCGCCAACGCGGGGATCAACGTCCGCGCTGCGTACCTGGCGACGAACTCCCGTGTCGTCATGGTGACCGACGACAACGAGAGGCTCAAGGAGCTCATCGCGAAGATGTAGTCGTGCGCGATCCTCGGTTCCCGTGGGGCGGCCCCGCCGGAGGCTGAGTCGCCCCATCGGATCGAGCCCGACGAGGCGGGCCTGCCTCCCGCGACCTCTACAACCGGGTGCGTCCCCACGAAGCGCTGGGGCAGACCAGTTCCATCGTTGACTTCTCCCTCGTCCACACGTTCCGCGATCTCGCGAGCAACCAGTTAGACGGCCGGGGTTCGACCCTTCCCAAACCTGCGCAGACGCAAGGCGTTCGCCACCACCGAGACACTCGACAGCGCCATCGCGGCGGCTGCCCACGCGGGGGTCATGACCCCGATCACGGCCAGCGGGAGCATCACGACGTTGTAGCCGAACGCCCAGAACAGGTTCTCCTGGATCACGCGGTAGGTCCGGCGAGCCAGTTCGATCGCGTCGGCTGCCGAATCGAGGGACCCACCCAACAAGCTCACCTGCGCCGCAGCCAGCGCCACGTCGGTCCCTGTTCCCATCGCGATGCCCACGTCGGCCAGGGCGAGCGCCGGAGCGTCATTGATGCCGTCGCCCACGAACGCGACGCGTCTCCCCTCGGCCTGGAGATTCGCGACCTCATCGACCTTCTGATCGGGGAACACCTCCGCCGCGACCCGGTCGATACCCACCTGCCTTGCGATCGCGGTCGCGGTTGCCTGCCGGTCGCCCGTGACCATCTCGACCTCGAGGCTCATCGAGCGCATCCGCGCAATCGCCGCGGCAGCCTCGGGCTTCACTGAGTCGGCGGCGACCACGAGGCCGTAAGGGACGTCGTCGCACCAGACGACGATCGGGGTGCGACCCTGTTCGGCGTGCTCATCGGCGATCAACGCCAGAGCGGTCGGGATGCCCTCAGGGCGACCGACACGGATCAACCTCCCATCGACCACCGCGTTCGCCCCAGCGCCGGGCTGTATCTCGTGCCTGGATGCGCCGGGGATATCAACGCCTCGCTCGATCGCACCCTGAACCACCGATCGAGCGATCGGGTGCTCGGAGCCGCGCTCCACGGCCGCCGCCAGGGCGAGCACGCGATCGGCCGTTGCCCCGTTCACGCCGACCACGTCGACGAGGGTCATCTGGCCCGCGGTAACCGTGCCGGTCTTGTCGAGGAGTACCACCTCGATGCCTCTGGCCGCCTCGAACACCTCCCCACCGCGGAACAGCATGCCGAGCTCGGCTGCTCGCCCTGTCCCAGCCATGATGGCGGCAGGGGTAGCGAGCCCGAGGGCACACGGGCACGCGATGATCAGCACCGTGACCGCGTGGATTAGTGCAGAGCCAGGATCCCCCGGATCTTGGACCAGCCAACCTACGAACGTGACAGCGGCGAGGACCAGCACGATCGGCACGAAGATCGACGAAACCCTATCGGCCAGGCGCTGGATCGGGGCCTTGGATCCCTGCGCCTGCTCGAGCAGACGCACGATCTCACCCAGCTTCGTGTTCGCGCCAACCCTGGTGATGAACACGAGCAAGCGCCCATGCCCGTTGATGGAGGCACCGACGACCTCGTCGCCCGGTCCGACATCCACCGGAACCGACTCACCGGTGAGCAGCGACAGGTCTACCCACGATGAGCCCTCCTTCACGACGCCGTCAGCCGGCACCTTCTCGCCGGGCCTCACGACCGCGACCATGCCCGGGTGTACATCGTCGATCGATACCAGTCGCTCCTCACCATCGACCAGCACGGTGGCTTCCTTCGCGCCGCGCTCCAGTAGCGAGCGGGACGCGTCCCCGGCCTCGCGTCGCGCACGCGCCTCGAGCATCTTGCCAACGAGGATCAGGGTGATGATTACGGCTGCAGCGTCGAAGTAGTGGTCGTGGCGGCCTGAGACATCGGCCCAAGCGCTGTAGCCGTACGCGGCGAGAGAGCCGATCGATATGAGCGTGTCCATCGTGGTCATGGCGTGCCGTGCCGCGCGCAAGGCAGCGCGATGGAACGGCCAGCCTGAGTAGAAGACCACGACGGTAGTCAGCGCCCAGGCGAGCTTCTGGGACCAGGCAAGATGCGGCACGGCGAAAGTGAGCCACAGCACCGGCAGCGTCAAGATGACCGCTACGGTCATGCGCCGCGTGTACGCCCTCACCTCGTCGTCGGGTGAACGCCGGCCGGTGTGCTCGAAGGCCGTGTAGCCCGAGTGACTCACCGCCTCGACAAGAGGGGCCAGCTCAGGGGAGGTCGTTCGAACGATCGCCGTGCGAGTCGCGAGGTTCACGGTCGCCGCGTCCACGGTATCGACCTCGGACAGCGCCTTCTCGACCTTGTTCACGCATGAGGCACAGGTCATCCCCTCGATGTCGAGCACGATCTCACGTTCTGCGACCGTCATCTCACTTGCCCCCCAGCCGAGCGACCGCGGCCATCAACTCTTCGACCTTCGAGTCGCCGTCACCCTGTTCGATGCTTTCCCTGACGCAATGACGGACGTGGCCATCGAGCAACCCCATCCCGACCGCTCGCAGCGCCGCCTGCACCGAGCTCACCTGGGTCAGGATGTCGATGCAGTAGGCGTCGTCATCGACCATCCTTTGGAGGCCCCGGATCTGACCCTCGATCCGGCGAAGTCGGCCGAGCAGAGCATCCTTGTTCATCGCGTACCCGTTCATGAGCGCCTCACATCGACCGCTCAGACGGATCGATCGACAAGAAGTGTTCGGGGTCTTGACGGAACCGCTCCATACATCCCGTGGAGCAGAAGTAGTAGGTCTCACCTCTGTGCTCCCATGCTGCGGCGGCGCTCTCGGGTTCAACCGTCATGCCACAGACCGGATCGAGCATCCCCTGCACTCCTCTCTTCCCGACACCATGGGGATCAGCGTTCAGTTTCGATACCATACCGGGGTAGGCGTGACGCTATCTGGCTTGGGCTCCTGACCGTTGACTCGGCTTCCTGTATATACCCTACCTTGGCAGGGTATTAAGGTCAAGTTCGCCAGTCAGAGTGGATCACCACGTCTATGCCCGCCTCGGCGCCAACGCGATCAGGCCATCGGCGATCGAGCCCCGCCAGCACAGGTAGTCGTGGCCGCCGTCATACTCCCGGTACGTCACGTCGTAGCCCTTCAGGGCCAGCACGTCGTGAAGGTGCCGGTTCGTCTCGACCTGCGAATGTGGACCATTCCCGCGTTCGAACCGTCCCACCTCGAGGTAGAAGCGGATCGGAAACGTCGGCTCCTCTGCGAAGCGACCCATGATCCATCCCGGTTCGTCGGAGTAGGCCATGCCGTCCAGCCTGTGCCAGTCCGGCACGAACCAGAACGATCCCGACTGAGAGAGCACACCGCCGAACACATCGGGGTGCTGCAGTCCGCAGAAGGCGGCGGCCAGCCCGCCGAAGCTCGAACCGGCCGCGATCGTCCTCGCCGGGTCGTCCGGCCCGGCGGCTAGGTGTGCTTCCTCGGGACGTTGTTCACGGCGGTGATGGGTGGCCTGCCTGCATGAGCCATGTGGGGACGATGGTAGTTGTAGTGATGGAGCCAGCGCTCGAGCTCGTCGGTCCGTGAGTCGTTCGTCTC
>Ga0247727_10003302_pt1 | contig 35823 bp, 36 predicted proteins | sample WisWelCaveWW1625_FD_202498 | JGI IMG/M metagenome (GOLD analysis project Ga0247727, IMG submission 202498) | Biofilm microbial communities from Wishing Well Cave, Virginia, United States - WW16-25 | ecosystem: Environmental > Aquatic > Deep subsurface > Groundwater > Cave microbial mat | place...
TGTGGGTGTTCTCCTGAACCGTTGGGTGAAAAAGATTACACGTCATTTTACCCAACAAATAAGGGAACATCCACATGATTTTCAAAGAAAATATTTCAAAGAGCTTTTTTTGATGCAAAATTCAGGTACTATAAAAGCATTATTTCCACGCCGGGTGCGAAAGAGCACGTTGCGGCAAAAGTTTTTAAAACTCTGTCTTGACAAAGTGTTAGTGCAAGAGTATATTATTCTGCCACATTTGAGTTACAATTCTTCCAGACAACTCAAGCAAATATTCGACAGATTCGTTGGGCAAACATTGGGAAATTATATGAGGATAATTGCCCCGAATCTGAATGCTAGTCCTTGCCAGTTTCACGTCCGGGATTGGGAGTTCCTCGAAAACGACAACATTCCCGGCGTTTTAACATACACCCTCAATTCTCTGATTCAGTTACGCTCGTTGCGAAAGAGCCGAGGTCCTTTTAAAGATGGGCTCGAATATCCGCCTACGAAGCTCGCTATCTTTTGCAATAACTGAGAAACTTTTGCCTGGTTTGATACAGCAAAAGACGATCTCTTTTTTCGGCCTATTTCTCTTTACCAATATTGCCTGGCTTTCTGCAGAGACCAATCATACGAAAACCGCTGCGCTTATACAGGCAGAAAGCGATACGATTAGATTAAAGCCCCAGTGCGTCGATTTCATGAAAGTTCCAGTCGATTCAATGCGCCAGATTGTTGTGAAGGTTGTTTATTCGGGCGCAGACACTTTCAAATTCATTGACAATGGTTTTTTTATTCCAGACTCTTGCCCCCTTGGCCAGTGTGATACCACACAAACGACATGTTCGAATCGGCCCGGGAAGGGAGAAACATCTTTCACTATCATTTCAAATGATCCTCCTGAGATTAGAGTCGAATTTTCCCCTCGCGATACGATCGGATATTGTTTCTGTTTTGGTGTCAAAAGCAAAGCCAGTGAGGGTGATAGTATCTTCAAATATTTTGGCAAAGGCATCGCCGCGGTGCCGAAGCTCTCCGCATCATCTCATCATTTTCCGCCTACTTTGGTGGGAGACACAGCGACCTGGGAATTCAGCATCACCAATCGCGGTGAGCACAAGCTTGTAATCGATAGGCTGTTTTTTCGAACCGGCAACGCGTACAGCGTGGAGCCCAACAAAGCTACGATTATGCCCGCCGAGGAGCAGAAATTTGTGATGTATTTCACCCCGCAAGCCGGCGGCAATTTTCCCGACACGTTGGTGCTCAAAAAAAATTCTCGTTTCGGCGATTCCACTCTCGCTGTGTTCGGGCAGGGTCTAGTCGAAGCCAGGATCGCTCTTTCCGACACGGCGCAGGATTTTGGCCGAGTTGACGTGGGTGATAGCTTGCGCTGGGATTTTACCATCACCAATATGGGCAATTTGCCGCTGCATATCAGCGACATAAAGGTGATGCAGGATAAAATCTTTTGTGTCACGCCTTCTGGCTTCATTATCCTAGCGCAAAAGTCAAGTCAGAATTTCACTATTGCTTTCAAGCCGGCAGATACTTTGGCCTATCATGACATGCTCGTCGTTTATTCCAACGCTATGAGCGGTGATAGCACGATCACGTTGACCGGGGAAGGTTGTGCACCGGTTTTGCGAATCGAATCGGATAAAGTGTTCGAGTTCAATGCCGCCGGCGTTGGCGACAGCCTGGTCAAAAACTTTTTTGCGAAAAATTATGGTTGCGACACCCTTTACGTTGATGCTGTTTGGATCGAGCCGGATACGATTTTTCATTTAGACTCGCACAACAACGGCATTTTTCCGGGCGAGAGCTTGCGCGTTGCAGTAAAATTCAAGCCGCGCCTGTTGGGTGATTATGACGCCGTTTTGAAATTCAACAGCAATGCCTGGCAAAAGCCCTTGTGCGAAGTGCCGTTGCATGGCAAAGGCAAAGATGGCCGGCCTCCGGTGATGAGCCATGCACTCATATGCTCTGCCAGATTGAGCAACTCCATCACCTTTGCCATTGAAGTGAAAGATGATTTCACGCGTACGCCTGCTTGTACGTTGTATTACCGGCAGGGAGGTGAGCAGCATTATCGGGCTATTGATGTGACCGGAAAAGAAACAGCAATTTTACCCGGCGAGCTCGTCACTGTGCGTGGCATTGATTATTATTTTTCAGCGCAAGATGACGCAGGTAATTTGACCCGGCTGCCGCAAAATGCCGCGGATCACTTTTCGATCAGCATCGCGGTGGCTGCCAAAGTGATGGTGCGCACGGATTCCACCGGCAAACCGGCGGCGCAATTCGCGGGCGATAAGCAAAATGCCTATCGCTTGTTTTCCATACCGCTGTTATTGCATGAACGGCGGCCGGCGCTAGTTTTGCGTGAATCTTTGGGCGATTATGACCTGGGCATGACCTGGCGTTTTTTTGATTATCATAACGGCAGCTACTATGAGCTCGGAGAAAACGGTTGCCGCGATTTCGAGCCCGGCCGCGCTTTTTGGTTAATCGTCAACAAAATGCACGCGCCCATCCGGCTTGATTCCGGCAGAACGGTGCGCACTTCCGTTTTCGCCGATGCGATCTGTGGCGAGCAAAAGAGCCCTAGCCAAATTGCTCTCGAGCCGGGCTGGAATGCCTTTGGCGTGCCTTACACGTTTCCGGTTTTGCATGAGAGCTTGAAAGTTTCCGAAGGCGCGGATTATCTCAAAGAACAGATTTGGATTTATCAGGGCGCTTCCGGATGGCGCCACAAGCCGCCGGTGCTATGGCCGTGGGAAGGTTATGCGATTCGCGCCGATGCCAGCCGGGTGCTGGAAGTGACGCCGGTTGCGCCCGGTGGCGGTGCGAGGGCCAAACCGAACGCATACGAAAGCCATAACGCTTTATGGAGCATCCGTATTACTGCGCGTTGTGGCCAGGCTGCGGATCTCGACAATTTTGCCGGAATCAACAGCACAGCCCGTGAAGAAGGCGATATTTTCGATTTGCACGAGCCGCCGGAAATTGGGGATTATGTCGCGCTGTCTTTTCCCCATCCGGAATGGCCGCAACCGCAGGTGCGTTTGGCCGGCGATTTTCGCCCGGAATTCAACACCGGCGCAATTTGGAGGTTTGAGGTCAAGTCAAACATTCCAGACGGCGAAACCGTGTTGCGCTTCGAGAATCTTCATACGGTGCCAGAGCACCTTGAAATTAAAATGTTCGATAAAAATCGCAACCATGTCCAGAATTTGCGCGCGAGGGGAGACTATAGTTACACCAACGTTGGTGAAGCCATACCGGGAGAGTTTGAGTTGGTAGTCGGGACGGCGGAGTTCATCGGCAGGCACGAATCCACTTTAGCGCCGGTGCCAGAGGAGTTTGAGCTTTATCAGCCTTTTCCCAATCCCTTTAATCGCGCTACCATCATATCCTTCTCTCTTCCCCAAGCCGCGTCCGTGTGGTTGAAGATTTACGACCTGATGGGCCGGGAAGTTCGAGTGTTGAGTGAGGGGAGGGTTTGGGAAAAGGGGAGGCATTTTGTGAGGTGGGAGGGGTTAGATGAAAAGGACAACAAAGCTCAAAGCGGCATGTACTTTCTTTGGATACGAGCAGGTGATCTAATTGCCAGACAAAAACTACTACTATTGAAGTAGGTTTATCCCATGCTCTTGAAAAACGTTCACTTATTTTTTTTGTTGATTCTAAAGCTGGCTGTTTTTTTAGCACCATTATTGGCACAAAACGTATCCGTAAAAAATACCTGGGCACCGTTGAAAATTAATTATGATACCTTAAAGAATAAAATTTCTTCTCAATTTCTCATAGTTGCAACGTCTCCAGAAAGTTTGGAAGCGGTGTATGCGGCTACAATAGAAAATAAGATCTACTATACAAAAAACCTTGGCAGATCTTGGCGCGATCTCGATTTTCATGGTGCCAAAATCAATAACCTCGTGTTGAATCCCAATCGCGCTGGGGATCTTTTTGTTTGTACGAATCAAGGCGTTTATTTTAAATCAGAGCAAGACCCGAGTTGGCATCACATTTATGAAGCCTTGCAAAATTTGGAAGTATATGCACTGGCATACCAGAAAATCGACACCAACATCGTTTATGTCGCGACAGAAGAGGGCATAAAAATTAGCACAGATGGGGGCCAAGCATGGCTAACGATCGCAGCGAGTTTTCGGAAGGGCACTTCACGAAAGACGAATGCGTTGCTAGTTTCATCCCAAACAAACCCGTGGCTTTATATAGGAACGGATGACGGAATCTATAAATGCAATCTTGATATGTTGAATTCGATAGAGGCGACGGCCTCGGACTTGGATGAAAAAATCAAGATCAATGCTTTCGCCGCCTGCGCCGCTGCGGATAGTTTTGCCGTGTTGGCTGCAACGGAAACACACGGTATTTTATGGGGGATCGGTTCTCGTCGCGAATGGTTGCCGATTAACGCGGGCATGAAAAGGCCCCTTTTGCCAATATTAAATTTGACCTGCGATGAGAAAACAAGTACCACCGCCTATGCCGTATTGCAAAACGGTCAAGTGTTGAAATATAAATTTGCCGGTATCCGTGTGGGTATGTTCGCCCCTTTTTCATCGATTCATTCACCTGCGGCAGTAATACCGACAGAAATGCGTAGAATCGCAGACCGTCTCTATCAACAATTATCGGCTCCTCATGTTTTGGAATTAGTAAGACTTGACTCTAGCTTGAATGCCACCACTGCTATTCAACAAATCGACGCCATTTTGAATTATGGAAAAATCAATTCCTACGATAAGCTGATCGGCATCGATTTAGCAGTTGTGCCATCTCTTGAGAAGGATGCACACAGTCAGGATATGGTTCTTGAAGCTAAAGCCGTGGTTTTCAATATGACCGGCGAGGCGCAAAAGAGATATCGCGATTACCCCAAAACCCAAAATTGGGAGAGCTATTATCCGGGGCTGATCGACGAGCTTGCTTTGGAAATACGAAAGAATGAGTTCGGCATTGTCGACGAACCACTGTGCAAAAAGACAGGTTTACTTAAAAGATACTTGAAAAATGATTGTATTATATTTTTTTGCGGCGGTATTGCAGGCGCCATAGTCGTCAGAGCTTTTTTCTGGCCTGATCCCGAAAACAAAACCGTGTTGCCTTTTCCGCCTCCTTTTCCATCACAAGATAAGAGGTCATCGTTATGAGCGCGCGTACATATCATGTTGTTGCATTGTTGATTTTGACCCCTTGGTTGAGGCTGACAAATTACAGTCTCGCCCAGGATAACAGGTTCGAGGAAGCTCAATCTGAACTGGCCAAAGATAATTTTCAAGGAGCTCTGAACATTTATGAAAAAATTATCAAGGATTATCAAGGTAACGATAAAGCCATTGAATCCCAAGCTCATGTCGGAAAAAGCGAAGTATTTCAAAAATGGGATAATAAATATGCGGGTAGTGCGGAGAAAAGCTTGCGAGATGCCATTACAGCGAATCCAAAGGACCCTGATCCCCCAAGAAGATTGGCCCGTTTTTATGAAGGAAGAGGCAAAGTTCGGGAAGCAATTGGTCAATATGAAACGGTCATAAAATTGGCTGATGACGATACGACATCAATTAAAAAGCTAATCGAATTTTACGAAAAGGACAAACGGTTTCAAAAAGTTGCCGATATGCATGAAAAACTTTCTGAGTTACAGCCAGAAAATCCGGAGGTCCATCTTAAGCGAGGCTTGGCTCTACTCAAGGCCAACAAAACCGCGGAAGCAGCCGTATCATTTCGTAAAGCAGTCGAGCAAAACCCAGAATTTTTTGTGGCTCGTTTAGAATTGGCTAGATGTTATGAAATACTGGAAATTATGGAAATCGCAAAGCAAGAGTACGCGGAACTTTTGCGATATTTTCCAAATAGTACTGAGGCACAATCAGGTCTAAAAAGAATTGAAACTCTGCAGACTGCTTCAGCGAAGCTGAACAACATTAATGATATTGATGGATTGACTTTAACTTATAACGAGCTTGAGAGTTTGCATAAAAGTTATCCCCACAATAATTTTCTAAAAAACCTTATTGGTTTTTATCGAGGGAAATTATTTGATCTGTGGCTTCAAAAGGGCGATCGCCTGGCAGATAAACTTGGACAAGCTCAAAACAGAATTAAAGCATACGAAACCGCTTTATCATTCGCTTTGGGTGATTCCGAGCGAGAGAAGAAAAGCAACGATGCAATAAAAAATGCCAATGTTGATAGAACCGTGGAGGCAAAGCTCGATTACATAGAACGTAGGGCCATTGAAACCCTAAATGAAGCTCTAATTCTAAAAGGAAAGGTATTATCAAAGGCAGAAATGGATTTGAAAAAGAAGAAGCTTAATGAAGCGGCGCAAGGATTTATTGCTATTAGTGTGATTGACCCTCGCAGGCAAACCGTGAGCGTTAAACAAAAGCAAGCAGAGGTCGAATCATGGTATGTTCTTGGATTGCTTGCGCTTGAGAATGAAGCTTGGGAGCAGGCGGGATTTTATTTTTCGCAAGTTCTTAATTCTGATTCGAGCTACCTAGACATAAAAGCTCGCTTCCGTGAAGCAAAAATCAGGTCGTCTTATAAGCTCGGTTTGCAAGCTATTGGTGTCAAAAATTTGCCTGAAGCAATGTTTTATTTTTCCCAAGTCGAGAAGATTGATCCCGTGTTTTTCCAAGAGATTAGAAGCCAATGCGAAAATATTGAAAAAGAACTCGAACAAAAACAAAACACGAGAATGTTAACTAACTTAGGAACATCGGCGTATCAAGAAAAAGACTTTATTGTCGCGGAATACGCTTTTGAAAAGCTTCTGCAAATCAATCGCGATGATACCTCAGCAAGACAAAATCTTAATAATGTCGACCGGGAACTCAGCCAACAGAGGATCGCAGGCCGAGCTTTGAAAATTTTTTCTATTTTACTTATCGTGTTGGTTGGTATTCTTTTTTGGGATATTCAGCGCAGCCAGCGTGAAAACGATGAAAACCGCTAACGATAGATCTTATTCAAATGAATATTGAAATGCGTTTGGAGGATTGGAATGCTTGAGCTTTTCAGAGATCCCTTATGGCAATTTGTAGGGGCTATATTGGCCCTTGTTGGAATAGTACCTTTTCTATTTGACAGGAAGCGGAAAGCAATCTCCTACCAAATACTATCTGACACACCACTGATGAGTGTCAAGGAGAAAACAAACGACAAATTGCAGGTTCAGATTCATGGCGATATCGTTCACGATGCGCGTATACTTGTTTTGAAATTAACAAACACAGGAAAATTACCTATTGCTCCAGGAGATTTTGTAACACCGATAGATTTTAGGTTTAAAGGCAACGAGAAAATTTACGATGCTGAAATACTGAAAACTCAGCCTTCCAACATAAAACCCAATTTGGAAGTTACACCAACTGAAGTATTACTTAAACTTGTTCTTCTAAATCGCCGTGATTCGATCACTTTAAGAATTATTACAGCAAATTTGAAAGACCCACCAGAAGTAGGTGGACGTATAACAGGGGTAATTAAAATTGGTGTCACAAGGGGAAGGCGGCTTCTAACTGGAATCGTGATCGCCGGAATCATATCCAGCTTGATTGGAATCTCTTTATCCGAATTTAAAAGAGGCATTCCATACGGCACTCCTTTAACAGTTTTGGGTCACCTATTAATAATTTTTGGTATGTTACGGTCTCGTAGATTCAGGAATAGAGTTTCCAATATATTTAAAAACCCTTCATAGCTTAAAATTTAGGATGAACCCACAAAGTTGACGTACTACGATTGCTCCATAAAAAGTCGAATTTCACCTTGACACCGCGCCTCTTTTTTTGTATCTTAAATCGGACTAAAAAAGTCGGATTTTTATGTTGAAACTGTCGCGCAAATCGGAATACGGCATTATCGCACTCAAATTCATGCTCACGCGTGGCGACGGCGCTTTGTCCACGGCACGCGAGATTGCCGCCCGCTTCAAGATTCCGGAACAATTGATGGCGAAGATTTTACAAAAGCTGGTCAAGTCCGGTCTCATTATGAGCACGCAAGGCGCGCACGGCGGTTACGTCTTGGCCATGCCCCCGGAGAAAATTACCATTGCCGGAATTGTTGAAAGCATCGAAGGCCCGGTGGGCATAGTCGATTGCGTGGTTTCAGGCGAGGATTGCCGTTGCGTGCAGTACGAGGGAGGCGTGTGCAACATCGACGAGCCGTTTGCACGGATTCAAATGGAATTCAAGAATTTTCTCGACGGTATTTCGCTGGCGGATTTGAATCGGCCGGCAGCGCAGAAAAGCCCGCTGGTGCAAATTCTGGTCTAACCACAAAACTGACCGGTCGCTTGAAGCGACCGGTCAGTGAGAAATTATGGAGACGAACATGATTACGCTGACTCCCAAAGCAGTAACCGAAGTAAAAAAGATTATGACACAAGAGAGCGACAACGCGCTGGCTTTGCGCGTGGGTGTGCAAGGCGGCGGCTGCTCCGGGCTTTCGTATTTTCTTTCTTTGGATAAAGAGCAACGCGCCGACGATCACGTGGTGGAAGAGAACGGCGTGAAAATTTTTTTGGATTCCAAAAGCGCACTCTATTTGGAAGGCGCCGAAGTGGATTTCACCGACGGCCTGCAAGGCTCAGGCTTCACGTTCAGGAATCCCAATGCCCAGCGCTCCTGCGGCTGCGGGCACTCGTTCTCGGCGTAATCTCGACATGCTTTCTTTTCGTTGTCATTCTGGAAGAATCTTTTTTAGCATGAGCACTAACTCCGGTTTCAAAAAGATTCAGACTGTGTGAAAACGTCATTGCGAGCGCAGCGAAGCAATCCCGGCGCATGCACGTATTGGATTTAGAGATTGCTTCGCTGCGCTCGCAATGACAAATTCGAGCGTTTTCACACAGTCTGATTCTTCCAGAATGACATGCGGGAAGGGAATTTGAATTTCGCTTTATTTTTTTCATGAGGTTTTTGTAATGAGCACCGAAGTAGCAACCATCGAACAACTTACCGGCAAAGAGTACAAGTACGGTTTTATCACGGATATCGAAACCGACGTCGCGCCCAAAGGCTTGAACGAAGACATCGTGCGCTTGATTTCGAAAAAGAAGAATGAGCCGGCGTTCATGCTGGAATGGCGTTTGAAAGCGTTTCGCCACTGGCTGAAAATGAAAGAGCCGCATTGGCCGAACGTGCATTATCCGGCGATCGATTATCAAGGCGCCATCTATTACGCCGCGCCGAAGTCGTCCAAAAAGCTGAACAGTCTCGATGAAGTCGATCCCACCTTGCTCGCGACTTTCGAGAAGTTGGGCATTTCTTTGGGTGAGCAAAAACGCTTAAGCGGCGTCGCGGTCGATGCCGTAATGGACAGCGTATCCGTTGCCACCACGTTCAAAGCGGAGTTGGCCAAGCTCGGCATTATCTTCTGCTCTTTTTCCGATGCGGTGCTGGAGCATCCGGAATTGGTGCGCAAATATCTCGGCTCGGTGGTGCCCTATACCGATAACTTTTTTGCCTCGTTGAATTCCGCGGTGTTCAGCGACGGCTCATTCTGCTACGTGCCCAAAGGCGTGCGTTGCCCGATGGAGCTTTCGACTTATTTTCGCATTAACACGGCGAACACCGGGCAATTCGAACGCACGTTGATTATTGCCGACGAGGGCGCATACGTGAGCTATCTCGAAGGCTGCACCGCACCGCGCCGCGACGAGAATCAATTGCACGCGGCCGTGGTCGAGCTGATCGCGCACAAGAATGCTACGATCAAATATTCCACGGTGCAAAACTGGTATCCCGGCGATGAAGAAGGCCGCGGCGGCATTTACAACTTCGTCACCAAACGCGGTATTTGTTTGGATGAAAACGCCAAGATTTCGTGGACGCAAGTGGAAACCGGCTCCGCGATCACGTGGAAATATCCCAGCGTGATTTTGAAGGGTGATAACACCACGGGCGAGTTCTATTCCGTTGCCGTGACCAACAACCGCCAGCAAGCCGACACCGGCACGAAGATGATTCATTTGGGCAAAAACACGCGCAGCACGGTGGTGTCCAAAGGCATTTCCATCGGCCACAGCAATAATTCTTATCGCGGCTTGATAAAAGTTGGGCCGAAAGCTGAAAACGCGCGCAATTTTTCGCAATGCGATTCGCTGCTGATCGGCGACAAATGCGGCGCGCACACTTTTCCGTATCTGGAAATCAACAACAAAACCGCGAAGGTCGAGCACGAAGCCACGACTTCGAAAATCGGTGAAGACCAGCTTTTTTATTGCCGGCAACGCGGCATCGAGCTGGAAGATGCGATCAGCTTGATCGTCAACGGCTACTGCAAAGAAGTGTTCCGTGAATTGCCGATGGAGTTTGCAGTGGAAGCGCAGAAGCTGCTGGCGATTAGTTTGGAAGGCAGCGTGGGGTGATAAAGCCGTGAACAGTGGAATTGGGCCGGCATGAACAATCTTCTGCAATGTCATTCTGTAAGAATCTTTTTCAATATGAGCAATCAATCCAAAAACGAAGCGGTGCCAGCAGCTCAAAAAGATTCAGACTGTGTGAAAACGTCATTGCGAGCGGAGCGAAGCAATCCCGGCGCATGCACGTATTGGATTTAGAGATTGCTTCGCTGCGCTCGCAATGACAAATTCGAGCGTTTTCACACAGTCTGATTCTTCCAGAATGACAAATACGAGAGACATAACACTAAACCAAAAGAGTTCAAGGAAGACAGCAGCATGTTGAGCATACGCAATTTGGAAGTATCAGTAGAAGGCGTAAAAATTTTGCGCGGCGTGAATTTGGAAGTCAAAGCCGGCGAAGTGCACGCGATCATGGGCCCCAATGGTTCCGGAAAGAGCACGCTGGCGAATGTGTTGGCCGGCCGCGACGGTTATACGATTGACGCCGGCGAGATTCTTTTCAACGGCGAGAATTTGACCGAAATGGCGCCGGAAGATCGCGCGCGCCAGGGCGTGTTCATGGCGTTTCAATATCCCGTGGAAATTCCGGGCGTGGGCATCGCGCAATTCATGAAAGCCGCGGTCAATGCCGGGCGCGAGCAGCGCGGTGAAGCGCCGATCGATACCATGGAATTTCTCGGTTTGATGAAAGAAAAAATGCGCTTCGTCGGCATTGATGAGAAATTGATCAATCGCGCGGTCAACGAAGGCTTTTCCGGCGGCGAGAAAAAACGCAACGAGATTTTTCAGATGGCGATGCTCAATCCCAGGCTCGCGATTTTGGACGAAACCGATTCCGGTCTCGACATCGACGCGTTGCGCATCGTGGCCAACGGCGTAAACAAGCTGCGCCGCAAAGATAATGCAACCATCGTGGTGACGCATTATCAGCGTTTGCTCAATTACATCGTGCCGGATTTCGTGCACGTGCTGGTCGAAGGCCGCATCGCCGAATCCGGCGACAAGATGCTCGCCTTCAAGCTGGAAGAGCAGGGTTACGATTGGATCAAAGATGAAATGATCGAAGCCGCGGCGGCGTGAGCCGCAAACCCGAATTCAAAGAATGCCGCGTCGTTCCATATTCAAACAGATATTTGCGCCGGAAGTCACGCACCACATCAAGGCGATTGATCGTAAATATCATGGCGTGATTCAGCGTGTTATTGATGAGCAACTCCGCTACACTCCCAATACCGCCACCCGGAATCGTAAGCCGTTGGAAGAACCGGCTCCTTTCGGCGCGACGTGGGAAATTAGGTGTGGTCCGGGAAACCGTTTCAGAGTATTTTACGACGTTGACATTCAGGAACATGCTGTAATTGTGTTGGCGATTGGCAAAAAGGATGGCAATCGGCTATTTATTGGAAAAAATGAATTCAATCTATGAGAATCATCCCTGTTGCTGATGCAAAGGCGCGTTTCAGCGTTTATTTAAAAATATGCCAAAACGAAGGGCCTGTTGTCATCACACGTAAAGGCAAATCCGTTGCGGTGCTCGTAGCTCCTGAGGACGACGATGATTTGGAGCGGCTGCTGCTGGCTCGTTCTCCTCGTTTTCAATCTCTTTTAAATAAATCGCGACGGAGCGTCAAGGCCGGCAAAGGCATGTCTCGCGCCTCCTTTTGGGAAGCCGTTTCACCACGCTCACAAAAGAAGAACGGCAAACCCAATCAATAACAAAAATCGAATCAATTGGTTTTTGTAGCATGCGAAGTAATTGTAAAGCCACAATCAAAGACAATTTCGAACCTCATTTGAGTTGCAATCATGGATAAATTAGTGCAGCAACACACGGACACGAAAGCCTGGCATCTCTCGAACTTCGATAGGTTCGCGAGCCAGCTCAACGGCAGCAGCACGACGCCGTTTCACGAGATACGCAAAAACGCCCTGTCGAAATTTTCAGAGCTGGGATTTCCGACCACGCGCAATGAAGAATGGAAATATACCAACGTCGCGCCCATTGCCAGCCAAACATTCAAGTTGGCGGCCGGCGGAATGAATTTGGACAAAAAGATTTTGCCGGCATATACTTTTGGCGACATGCCGCAGAATTTGCTGGTATTCGTAAATGGCCGCTTTATAAAGGAATGGTCGTGCATTCCGGCGCAACCGAAAGGCTTGGTGATCGACAGCCTGGCGCATGCGCTCAATCGCGGCGATGCAGCGGCGCAGCAGTATCTCGCCCAATATGCCGATTTCGAAAACGAGCCGTTCACGGCATTGAACACCGCTTTCACTCATGAAGGCGTGTTTGTGCGCGTGCCCGCCGGGACCGTTTTGTCGGAGCCTATTCACATTTTGAATCTTTCAGCGGAAAGCCAATCGCCGTGGCTCACGCATCCGCGCAACTTGATCGTCATCGGCGCGGCCAGCTCGGTGCAGATCGTCGAAAGTTATCACGCGCTGTCCGAGCATGTTTATTTCAACAACGTCGTTTCGGAAATCGTGGTCGAAGCCGATGCGCTGGTTGAGCACGTGCGCATTCAGAATGAAAGCAAAAAGGCTTATCACATCGCCTGGCGCGAAGTGCATCAAAGCCGGGGCAGCAAATATTCTTCGATCAGCATCGATCTCGGCGGCGCGCTGGTGCGCAACAATTTTAATGTGCGCTTGAATGCGTTGAATTGTGAAGGAAATCTCTGGGGCTTTTACATGGCCTCGGGCGGGCAGCATATCGATAATCACACGCTGATCGATCACGCCATGCCGCATTGCCAAAGCAACGAGCATTACAAAGGCATATTGGCGGACAAGGCGCACTGCGTGTTCAACGGCAAAGTCATGGTTCACCGGGACGCGCAAAAGACCAATGCCTATCAAAAAAACCAATGTTTGCTGCTGTCCGACGAGGCTGTAATCAACAGCAAACCGCAATTGGAAATTTTTGCCGACGACGTGAAATGCAGCCACGGCGCCAGCATCGGCCAGCTCGATGACGAAGCGCTGTTTTATTTGCGCTCGCGCGGCATTGGCGAAGCCGAGGCGAATTCAATGTTGCGCCATGCCTACGCCGGCGATATTCTGAATCATATTACTCTGGAACCTGTACGCGATCGTTTGAATGAAATGGTGCATGCCGGTTTCGCAAAGGCTTGAAATGACGACTAAAATTGCGCCTCCTATCGAGCGCGTCTCCAAAAAGAGCAGCGCAGGTTTCGAGGTCGATAAAATTCGCGAAGATTTTCCGATCTTGCGCGAGCGCGTGCACGGAAAAAAGTTAGTCTATTTGGACAATGCGGCGACCGCGCAAAAACCGCAAGTGGTGATCGACGCGCTGACTCATTATTATGAGCATCAAAACGCGAATATCCATCGCGGCGTTTATCGTCTCAGCGAGATTGCGACTGCTGCTTACGAAAACACGCGCCGCACCGTGAAAAACTTTTTAAATGCGGCGTCGGAGAAAGAAATTATTTTCGTCAACGGCGCCACCGAAGGCATCAACCTCGTGGCGCAGAGTTATGGCAGAAAATATGTGCAGGCCGGCGATGAGATTGTTCTGTCGACGATGGAACATCATTCCAACCTCGTGCCCTGGCAGATGCTGTGCGAAATGACGGGCGCGCGCTTGCGCATCATTCCGCTCAATGAAAAAGGCGAGTTGATCCATGATGAATACGAACGTTTGCTCAACGAAAAAACCAAGCTGGTGGCAATCGTCCATATTTCCAACTCGCTGGGCACGATCAATCCCATCAAAAAAATGATCGCGCAAGCGCATGTGCGCAGCATTCCGGTGTTGATCGACGGCGCGCAAGCGGCGCCGCACCAGCGCGTTGACGTGCAGGAACTGGATTGCGATTTTTACGCTTTCTCCGCGCATAAGGTTTTTGGGCCCACCGGCATTGGAGTTTTGTATGGCAAAGAAAGCCTTTTGGAAAAGATTCCGCCTTATCAAGGCGGCGGGGATATGATCAAATCCGTCACGCTCGAAAAAACGACTTACAACGATCTGCCGTATCGCTTCGAAGCGGGCACACCCAATATTAGCGGAGTTATCGGCATGGGCAAAGCGTTGGAATATGTGCAAGGCCTCGGCTACGATAATATTGCCGCACATGAAAATACCCTGTTGCATTATGCCACGGAAAGATTGGCAAGCATTAAATCTTTGCGCCTCATTGGCACGGCAAAAGAAAAAGCGCCGGTGATTTCTTTCGTGCTCGACGGCATTCACCCGCACGATGTGGGAACGATTCTGGATCGCCAGGGTATTGCGATTCGCACCGGCCATCATTGCACGCAGCCGGTGATGGCGCGTTTCGACATTCCGGCTACCTCGCGCGCTTCTTTCGCATTTTATAACACCAGAGAAGAAATCGACGCTTTGGTCGAAGGCATTCACGGCGTGATCAAGTTGATGGCATAAAGTAGAGTCATTCGAGAATAACACTTTTTACGCATTACGTTTTACGCTTGCCTATAACGCGTGAGGCGTAATACGTAAAAGTGTAATACGTAAAATCAACGACAATCATTTTATTTTCAGCCTGAACCTCTATCATGGACGATCTCCAAGAACTCTATCAGCAGGTCATTTTGGACCACAACAAAAATCCGAAGAATTTTGGCCGGCTGGAAAATTCGAATCGCACGGCGGAGGGATATAATCCATTGTGCGGCGACCTGGTGCAGCTTTTTTTGCAGGTGGAAAATGAAGCCATCAAAGATATAAGTTTTTTGGGATCGGGTTGCGCCATTTCCAAAGCCTCGGCTTCAATCATGACCACGGAATTAAAAGGCAAAACTGCCTCCCAAGCGGAGGGCTTGTTCAAAAAATTTCAGCAATTGCTTACGAGCGATATTCACAGCGCCGTCGATACCAAAGATTTGGGCAAATTGGCGATCTTCTCCGGTGTGCGCGAATTTCCCATGCGTATCAAATGCGCGAGCTTGAGCTGGCACACCATGAGATCAGCGCTGCGCCAAAACGGAGAAACGGTTTCGACGGAAACATAAGCGGCAGCGAAGCTCTCGTCCGCGAGTTGTACTCGTGGACGCAAGAGGCGTGGGGAAATATAATTTTCTTTCAACCGTCGTTCAGGAGTGCAACTCCTGAACGAGATCGAACGAGATTGGATCGAACAAAAAATGAACATGACAGATCAAACCCAAGCTCATGACCTCAAGCAGGCGATCGTCAAAGCGCTGGAATCATGTTATGATCCCGAGATTCCGGTCAATATTTATGAACTGGGATTGATCTACGACATTGCTCTTGATGAAGCGAATAAAGCCAACGTGAAAATGACGTTGACTTCGCCGGCATGCCCGGCGGCGGCGTCTTTGCCGGCGGATGCTGAGAGCAAAATCAAAGCGATCCCCGGCATCACGGACGCGAAGGTGGAAGTGGTGTGGGAGCCGCCGTGGAACCCCGGCATGATGAGCGAATTTGCAAAATTGGAATTAGGATTTATGTAAAACCAAACGAGAGAGGCTTATGGCATCCTTCAGCATGTATAATCAACCGATGTATGATCCCGCGGCGGTGCAGCCCATGCGCGATGAATTGACCGCCGCCGGCTTTGATGAATTGTTGACGCCGGAGGCGGTCGATACGGCGCTGCAAAATCATTCCGATGAAACGACGCTGGTCTTCATCAATTCCGTGTGCGGCTGCGCGGCCGGCAGTGCGCGGCCCGGCGTCACCATGGCGTTGCAGCATCAGGTCATTCCCAATCAGTTGACCACGGTGTTTGCAGGACAAGATCGCGCGGCGGTCGATCGGGTGCGGCAGTATTATCTCGCGGAGTTTCCGCCGTCTTCGCCGGCGCTGGCTTTGTTCAAAAACGGCAAAGCGATTTACATGATGCACCGCCGTGAGATCGAAGGCCGTTCGCCGGAAGACATTGCGAACCGGTTGGTCAAGATTTTTGCGCAACATTGCAAGCGCACCGGCCCGTCCATCAACGCGGAGCAATTTGCGCAATTGCAACACGCGGTCGCATGCGGCTCGAAGATACCACGCTTTGCAGAAGTTTGACCGGTGTGAAATGATGTAGCGCAGACTCCCAGCCTGCACAAGCGCTGAGAGCAGACTGGAAGCCTGCGCTACATTTCAATTCTTATGATTGACAAGCGCAGAGGGGTGGTTCTTCCGACATGACGTTCGATCCTCTCTATCAAAACTTGTTGATGGAGCACTACCGCCACCCGCGCAACTTCGGAAAATTGGAAGCGCCCGCCCGCCGTCTGCATTATGACAATCCTTTTTGTGGAGATCATCTTGATCTTTATCTCAGACTCTCGGGCCAAAATCGCATTGAAGCGATCAAATTTCAAGGCCGCGGCTGCGTTCTAAGCCAGGCCTCGGCCTCCATGATGACCGAGGCCGTGCTCGGAAAACCTCCTGCCCAAGCGCGCGAGTTGATCACTCTCTTTCAAAAGTTGTTTTCCTCCCCGCGCGCAGAAAAAGAACCGCTAATAGGCGACCTGCTCGTTTTCGCCCACGTGAATGATTTTCCGTCGCGTATTCCTTGCGCCACGTTGCCGTGGCAGGCGCTCGCTCTGTGTTTGCCGGCGGAGGATGATACTGATGTTCCCCTCGAATTTTATTCACCAGATGAATATTTTATCCCAAAAACTCCCGTGAAAAACTTAATATTCTCTTAACATACCTGTCTTGACATTTTCGATTTTTTTAGTTACTTAAAAAAGTTTCAAACCTTCCATCTTTATCTTGAAACGACAATTTACCGGCTTTTCCTCCCGCGGTGGGGGAAGCGCCAAAAAGTGAGTATGGTTTTGATCTTGTAAAGGAGAAGGCAAATGGCTGAGAAGCTGGTTAATTATTCGAGCCAAAACGGCTTTGCGATCATAGAACTGAGCGATCCTCCGGCGAATACGTACACGTATGAAATGATGCGCCAGCTTGACGGCGCAATTTTGGATGCGCGCATGGATGACGGCGCACACGTCATCATTCTCAAAGGCGCGGGCGAAAAATTTTTCTGCGCTGGCGCGAACATCGGCATGCTGCAAAAAGTCACGCCGCGCTTCAAATATTTCTTTTGCCTGCACGCCAATGAAACGCTGAATCGTTTGGAGCACACGCCCAAACTCGTGATTGCGGCATTGAACGGACATTGCGTGGGCGGCGGCTTGGAAATCGCCATGGCGGCGGATCTTCGCATTGCCAAAAAAGGCGCGGGCAAAATCGGTTTGCCGGAAGTGACGCTCGGGGTATTGCCGGGCACGGGCGGCACGCAACGCTTGTCGCGTTTAGTCGGCAAAGCGCGCGCGATCGAGCTGATGGCGACGGGCCGCACGTTCGAATTTGAAGAAGCGGAGCGAATGGGCATTGTCAATCAAGTTTTTCCGGCGGAAAATTTTTGGGAAAAAGTTTTGGAATACGCCGGCCAATTCGCGCCGCCCAACAAAGCGGCCAAGGCCGTGGGCTTGATCAAGCGCGCGGTGCAATCCGGCGCCGAGGTTTCTTTCAGCGAAAGCCTCGCCATTGAGCGCGAATTGCAGCAGCAGCTTTTCCAAAGCGAAGATGCGAAGGAAGGCTTGACGGCATACGTCGAGAAGAGAAAGCCGAACTTTGCCGGGAAGTAAGTTATTTTTTGAATGAGGTGCGATATGAGCACGATCACTGTTGAAGTGAAGGACAATCTACTGGTTTTGTCGGACCATGCTATGGAACGGCTGGGTTGGCGCGAGGATACAAAGATTTCGATTGAAAGGGAGAACGGTAAGGTCATCCTTCGTCCAAAAGAACTGACTCCAAATGAAATCGCCAACCTCGCTTGCATACATTTGATAAAAAAAGTCGGCGACGCCACGGCTGTGAAGATGCCGGTTTGGCAGGATGGAAAATGGCGCGTGGAAGTGGTGTTGTCGTATCGGCCAGAGACGATTGGTTATCTGGCATTTTCATCGCATGGCCAGCTTATCGAGGGCGAGTCCGATAGCCCGGCGAAACTCAAAGGTTTTGCGGTGTGAAAATCGAACTGCCGTGCTTGGAGCAGGAACAAGGCCATACTTGCGTACCGGCTTGTATTCGAATCGTGCTACACTATCTCGGAGCTGATTTTTCCGAGAATGAGATCAGTGTTGCCTGCAAAACAACACCCCGAGGCACGGATCAGGATGATGCCGCCGAAGGAATCGTCTCGTTGGGATTTAATGCCATCAAATTAGAAGCCATCACGTTTGAAGGCATCACTCGATTCATTCGGCAAAATCAGCCTGTGATTGTGCTTCTCAGCGTCAAGCATTTGCCTTATGGCAGTCAGATGGGCATGCATGCAGTCGTGGTCAATGGTTTCAGCACGAATACAGTTTCATTTATTGACCCAGCGCGTGGTGAAGAAATCGAAATCACCATGGATACCTTCTTACAAGCATGGGATGAACGCGGCCGACTCGGCTTAGTTATCGAAGTGTAGTTTATTATTCATTTTTTCAGAGAATGGAGACGCGGCGGCATGGCGTTACCACTATTAGACGAAAGCCTGCAAAGAAGCATCGATTTGATCCGGCGCAAAGTTATTGAAATGAGCGGATTGGCGGAGCAGGCGCTCAAATCTGCTTTGGAAGCGTTAACCGACGGCAATCGCACTCTGGCGTATTCCGTGGTTTTGCGCGATCAATATATTGACGAAGCCGAAAAAGAACTGGATCGCCTGTGCCTGGAATTTATCGTGCGGCAGCAGCCTGTGGCCGGCCATTTGCGTTTTGTTTATGCCGTCATCAAGATCAACAATGAATTGGAGCGCATCGGCGACTATGCCGAAAGCATCGCCCGGCAATTTTTGGGCATCAGCTCGCTGCACGTGCCCGTCTCCTTTGAAAAATTTCATGAAATTGCCGGCATCGCCATTCCCATGCTGCACGACGCGACGCGCGCCTTTGTCGATCAGAACGCCGAGCTGGCGCGTGCGGTATTGGAACGTGAAAAAATCGTGGACAACATTCGCAACAACATTCATTCCGAAGTGGTGCAATTGCGCGAACAGGGCAAATTGCCGCTGGAAGCCTTGGCGCCGTTGATGATCGTGGCCAGCCGCTTCGAGCGCGTGGCGGATCAAGCCTGCAACATGTGCGAAGAAGTGCTGTACATGTGCACGGGCGAATACATCAAGCATCAGGGCACGGAAGTGTTTCGCGTGCTGTTCGTGGGTGAAGGCAATTCCTGCCGCAGCCAAATGGCGGAAAGCATCGGCAACGCGCTGGGCTTGAACAAATTTATTTTCAGCAGTGCCGGCATTTACCCGCGGGGAGTGGACCCGCGCGCCGTGCGGTTCATGCAGGAAAAGGGCATCAACATTTCCCGCCAAATTTCCAAATCCATCGAACAAATTCCGAATCTCGAACATTATCAGGTCATCATCGCGTTGAGCCATGAAGCCGCGCAAAGAGCTTTTCCTTCCATGCCAACCAAGGTCGTGAGCATTCCCTGGGATTTGCCGGATCCGGCGCTAGTGCGCGGCTCCTCCGAAGAAGTGCACATGGCTTACGAGCAGGCTTTTCAATATCTCGATGCGCACATCCGCGATTTAGTGCAAGCGGTTTTGGGCGAAGAAAATTTGAACAAGTAAAGAAAATTGACATGGCTCATTTGGTTATTATCGGCAATGGCATTACCGGCATCACGGCGGCGCGGCACGTGCGCAAACTCTCGGACCTGCAAATTACCGTGATCTCCGCCGAAACCGAGCATTTCTATTCGCGGCCGGCGCTCATGTATATTTATATGGGCCACATGCGCTATCAAGATATCAAGCCATATGAGGATTGGTTCTGGCAAAAAAATCGCATCGATCTGATTCGGAGTTACGTTACTGCGATTGACACGGACTCCAAAACCGTGCAGCTTGAAACCGGCCGCAGTCTCGCCTACGACCAGCTCGTGATTGCAACCGGATCGCAAAGCAATAAATTCGGCTGGCCGGGGCAGGACTTGCCGGGCGTGCAAGGTTTGTACGGCATGCAGGATTTAGAATTGATGCAAAGAGAAACCGCCGGCGTCAACCGCGCGGTGATCGTCGGCGGCGGCTTGATTGGCGTTGAAATGGCGGAGATGCTCTGTTCACGCAAAATTGCGGTGACGTTTTTGGTGCGCGGAAAATTTTACTGGGATTCTATCTTGCCCGAGGCCGAAGCGAGATTGGTGTCGCGTCATGTTATCTCGCACGGCGTTGATTTGCGTTTGCAGGCCGAATTGAAAGAGATTCTCCCGGGTGAGAATGGCCGCGTGCGCGCCGTTGTAACCAACACCGGCGAAGAAGTCGCCTGCGAATTTGTGGGTTTGACCGCCGGGGTTCGTCCCAATATCGAGGTGGTTAAAAATTCCAAAATTGCTTATGGCAAAGGCGTGTTGGTGAATGAATATTTCGAGACCAATATTCCGCAGGTTTATGCCGCCGGTGATTGCGCCGAAATCAAAGCGACGGCAGCCGGAGAAAAAAATCGCATCGAGCAATTGTGGTATACCGGCCGCTTGCAGGCCATGGCGCTGGCAAAAACGCTTTGCGGCGAGCGCACGAAATATGAGCGCGGCGTGTGGTTCAACTCGGCAAAATTTTTTGATATTGAATATCAGACCTACGGTTTTGTCAGCAACGAACCTCGCGCCGGTGAAAAATCTTTTTATTGGGAACAGGCGCAGGGCCGGCATTGCTTGCGCATCGTTTATGATGAAAAAAACGGCGCCGTCATCGGCTTCAATTTATTCGGCATGCGTTTTCGCCATGAAGTTTGCGATGATTGGATCCGGCGGCAGCGCACGATCGGCGAGGTGATGGAAAACCTGCGCGAGGCGAATTTCGATCCGGAATTTTTCAAAGCTTTTGAAGCCGGGATTTTCGCCGCCTATCAGCGGCAAAACCCCGAGCAGAGATTGCAGCTCAAAAACCGCCGCAACTTTTTCGGACAAATTTTTTCGAAGAGTTTTTCTCATGGAGCTTCTACAAATCCAGCCACTCTCAGCGCTCGGCCATGATGATTCCGGCCATGACTCAACCGGGTTGAACTGGGCGAAGAAAATTTCGCTGGCCGCATTCGGTCTCGGCTTGTTGCTGCTTTTGGTTTGTGCAACCGGCGTGGCCAAATCAAACCCGGTTTTATTTCTCCTCCTGAGCTTCGGATCGATGAGCGCCGGCGCCGTGGCCTATTTCATCGTCGAATCGAAGGAAGCCCCTCCCGGCATCAAGAATAATCACATCTTCACCAATGCCATGACTGCGCGCGGTGCGATTGCATGGGTGACCGGCATTTTTATTACGGGTTTCTACATCATTCTTTATTGGACGCCGGGCTTGCTGGAAAATTGGATGCGGCTCGTCGATCCGCTCAGCTTTTTGATTGTTGGACAGCCGGCGGATCAATGGTTCTTGTACGGCACGTTTTATACGCTGGCGATTTTGGTGATGGGATTGCGCATGATTCTGGTCAAATACCGGCACAGCAATTATCATATCGTGCGCACCCTCTCGATCATGTTTTTTCAGCTCGGCTTTGCGTTTTTGATTCCCTACCTGCTGAAGCGGCTCAATCAACCCGATTTTTATTTCTCCTATTTCTGGCCGCTGAAATATAATTATCTATTTCCAAACGATGTTCACGCGCTGGTCTCGCATCCCGGACGATTGGGCGTGTTCATGGTTTTCTGGGGCGCGATGATGACGTTTATCGCCACGCCGATTCTGACTTATTTTTTCGGAAAGCGATGGTATTGCTCGTGGGTTTGCGGCTGCGGCGGGCTGGCAAATACCCTCGGCGATCCGTGGCGCCATCTCTCCGACAAGTCGCTGGGCGCGTGGAAAATCGAGCGATGGATGATTCATTCAGTTTTGGTTTTTATCACGGTGACGACGGCGCTGCTTTGGATCAATTCCACCAGCGGCGGTCACATTCTCGGCTCGCTTTCAAATTCGCTGGGCAAAACTTACGGCTTTCTCATCGGCGCGGTTTTTTCGGGCGTCATCGGCGTCGGGTTTTATCCCATCATGGGCGCGCGCGTGTGGTGCCGCTTCGGCTGTCCGATGGCCGCGACTCTCGGCATTCTGCAAAAATATTTTTCACGCTTTCGCATCACCACGAATGGCGGGCAATGCATGTCCTGCGGCAACTGTTCGACTTATTGTGAAATGGGAATCGACGTGCGCTCGTACGCGGAGCGCGGGCAAAATATTATTCGCGCCTCGTGCGTGGGCTGCGGCATTTGCTCGTCGGTTTGCCCGCGCGGCGTGCTGAAGCTGGAGAACGGGCCGAGAAAAGGCCGGTACAATTTCACCATCGACGACGCGCTGATCGAGCATTAATTTTTGTTATTTAAAAAAACTGCTTTTCAAAAAAAACAGGAGAGGAAAATGAGGCCAAAGGTGAAGTTGCAAACGAGCGTGTGGGCGTGCCTGGTCATTGCCGCCGCGCTGATCTGCAATGGCTGTGGAAAAAAAGAGGATAGCGGTAAAATCGAAGCAGAGAGCTCCGTCATTCAAAATCAAGGCTCGGACACGATGTTGAACCTGGCCCAAGCTTGGGCCGAAGAATATAAAAACATCGAGCCGGCGGTTTCCGTGGAAGTCTCGGGCGGCGGTTCCGGTACCGGTATTGCCGCGTTGATTAACGGCACCGTGGATATTGCCAATTGCAGCCGCAAAATGCACGACGATGAAATTGCAAGTGCCAAACAAAATACCGGCAAAGAGCCGGTCGAATTTCTCGTGGGCTATGATGCGATCGCGGTTTACGTGCACAAAGACAATCATTTGAACGAGATTTCGTTGCAGCAGCTTGCCGAGGTTTATGGTGAAGGCGGCACGGCCACGAAATGGTCACAGCTTGGCGTCACGGTCCCCGGCTGTTCGAGCGACGAAATTATTCGCGTCAGCCGGCAATCCAATTCCGGCACGTATGAATATTTTCGCGAAGCCGTGCTCGGCAAAAGCCGCGACTTTGCTCTTGGCTCGCGCGATATGAACGGCTCCAAAGACGTCGTGGATTTGGTGGCGCATACGCCCTGCGCCCTCGGCTATAGCGGCTTGGGCTATAACACGCCGGAAGTGAAAATGCTGCGCGTGGCCAAAAGCGCGGGGGAAACCGCCTATCCTCCTGCCGTAGAGACAACCCTCGCGCACACGTATCCCATCGCGCGATCGCTGTTCATGTATTCGCTCGGCGCGCCCACCAGCGCCATACAAAAGTATTTGGATTGGATTCGTGCAGACGCCGGCCAGAAAGTTTTGGAAGAAATCGGCTACGTGCCTTTGCCCGCCGCCGAGCGCACGCCGGCACAAACCCCGGGAACTAGCGCGCAATGAAAAACTCGCGCCGCTGGGAAGTGCTCACCGAGCGCTTGATTGAAGGGGTGATCCGCTTGTGTGGCATCAGCGCGATTCTATTTGTTTTCGGCATCTTTTTCTTCGTCTTGCGCGAAGGAGTGGATTTTCTTTTTAACCGCCTCGATCTGGGCCAGTTTTTCACCAGCATCGAATGGTATCCCAATTCGGCTTCGAACAAACGCTACGGCGCGCTGGGGCTCATCGTTGGAACCTTCAGCGTCACCGCGCTGGCGATGGCGATTGCTGTGCCTTTCGGGCTGGGCGCGGCGATTTACGTTTCAGAATTTTCCGGACCCAAAACCAAAGAAACTTTTAAAATCGTCATCGAGCTGCTTGCCGCCATTCCTTCCGTGGTGTGGGGATTCATCGGCCTCACTTTGATGAACCGAATGATTATCTCCATGTTCAACGCCCCTATCGGCTTGAACATGCTGAACGGCAGCATCATTCTCGCCTTGATGAGTGTGCCCATCATCGTTTCCATCGGCGAAGATGCGCTCAAAGCCGTGCCCGATTCTTATCGTGAAGCGGCGCTGGCGCTCGGCGCGAATAAATGGCAAACGGTTTACCGCGTGTTGTTGCCGGCGGCCAAAAATGGTTTGCTCGCTGCCGTGCTTTTGGGAATCGGCCGCGCCGTCGGCGAAACCATAGCCGTGCTCATGGCCACCGGCCATGCCATCCAAATTCCTCATAGCCCATTGGATTCCGTGCGCACTTTGACGGCGACGATCGCCGCGGAGCTCGGCGAAGCGCCGGTAAATTCAGACCACTATCAAGTTCTTTTTGTGATCGGTATTTTATTATTCACCATTACCTTTATCATCAATCTGACCGCCGATTTCATCGTACGCGGCATTCGGAGGAAGTAAACTGGTTGCTGGATGTTGAAGTAATGGGTATGAATTGCTTTTGCATCAAAGCATCAAAGCATCAAGGCATCAAGGCATCAAGCAACCAGCATCAAGATCATGTTTACCGCAACAGAAATTGTCCATAAAAACCAGCGCACTGAGAAAATCGCCAAAGCCATTTTTTTTGCCATGGCCGTAATGATGATCTTGCCTTTGTTGTTCATCATCGGCTATTTGTTCTACAAAGCCATGCCCGTGCTTTCGCTTGATTTTCTGCTGGAGAATCCCACCAACCGTATGCGCGCCGGCGGGGTCTGGTCGCCGCTACTGGGCACGATTTATCTGGTGATGGTTTCTCTCATGATCGCGGCGCCCATCGGTGTGTTGGCCGCGGTTTACCTCAATGAATACGCGCGAGAAAATTGGTTCACCCGCATCGTCAATCTCGCTGTGGTGAATCTTGCCGGTGTGCCCAGCATCGTGCATGCGCTGTTCGGCGTGGGCGCATTCGTGCTGTTCTTGGGCATCGGCAAATCCATTCTTGCCGCCTCGCTCACGCTGGCGATTATGACGCTGCCGGTGATCATCGCCAGTACCAAAGAGGCGCTTGCCTCCGTGCCCAGGCCTTTTCGGGAAGCGTGCTGGAACGTCGGCGCGACGCGCTGGCAAACCATTCGCAGCATCGTGCTGCCCAATTCCATCAGCGGCATTCTTACCGGCGTGATTTTGCAGGTGTCGCGCACCGCCGGCGAAACCGCGCCCATCATGTTCACCGGCGCAGTATTTTATAAGCAAATCGCCCAGGGCGATTTGTTCGCTTATAATATATTCGAGCAATGCATGGCTTTGTCCATGCATCTTTTTGCGATTTCAACGCAAGGTTCCGGCATTCCCGAAGCCGTGACTTATGGCACGGCAGTGGTGCTGCTGGGAACGGTTTTGCTCGTCAATGCCTTTTCTATTTCGCTGCGCGTCTATTTGCGCATGCGGAAGAAATGGTAAGAATTTCGGATTTAGGATTGCGCCATGCGGATGGTGGGCCAGCAAGCACTGCCAATCTTCCGCAATCCGAAATCTGCATTCCGCAATAGCAATTTTCAGATCATGCCCTCTGCAAATAAAAAAATTGTCGTTCAGGATCTCACCGTCAAATACGGCAAGAAAACCGCGTTGCACGGCCTCTCGCTTGACGTTTACGAGCATGAAATTCTCGGCGTCATCGGGCCGTCGCAGTCGGGCAAATCCACTTTGTTGCGTGTGATCAACCGCACGATTGATTTTACGCCCGGCGTCGATATTCGCGGCAACGTCATCATTGACGGCGAAGAAATTCTGAAAACGAAAAACGTGTATGCGCTGCGCCGCAAAATCGGCATGGTCGCGCCGCTGCCCGTGGGCCTGCCGCTGTCGATTTACGACAACGTCGCTTTTGCGCCGCGCATGGCCGGCATGCGCAACAACGGAGAATTGAGCGAGCTCGTCGAGCGCTGCCTGCGGCAGGCGGCATTGTGGGATGAAGTCAAAGATCGCCTGAACAGTTTGGGCACCAAGCTTTCCGGCGGGCAGCAACAGCGCCTGACTATTGCGCGTGCTTTGTCGCATCAACCCGAGATTCTTTGCTTGGATGAATTTTCGATCGCGATCGATCCCGTCACCACCATGCGCATTGAAGACGTGCTCAAAGAACTGCGCGCCAAAATAACCATCATTCTCGTCACCAACCTGGTGCAGCAAGCGCGGCGTTTGGCCGATCGCACCGCCTTTTTGCTGAATAGCGAATTGATAGAAATCGACGCCACCGACAAGATTTTTTCCGATACCCCGGCGAACCGCAAGACCTATGATTACGTGAACGGAATTTTCGGATGACGCCTGATACCAAATACAGCATTGAAACCGCCGATCTCGGCTTGTGGTACGGCAGTTTTCAAGCCTTGAAAAACGTCAGCGTCAACATGGTGCACGGCATTATTACCGGGCTTATCGGCCCCTCCGGCTGCGGCAAGACCACGTTGCTGCGCTGCTTTAACCGCGTGAACGAACGCTATGGCAACGTCACCACCACCGGCGAGATCAAAATTTTGGGCAAGAACATTTATGATCCCGATGTGTCTTTGCTCGAGCTGCGCAAGGCTGTGGGCATGGTGTTTCAACGTCCCAATCCTTTGCCGATTTCTATTTATGAAAATGTTCTGTTCGGCTTGCGCATCCATAATCAACGCCGGGCGTTGAAAAAATCCATGACGGACGAAATCGTCGAGCAAGCTTTACAAGACGTGTTATTGTGGAATGATTTAAAAGACAAGCTGCACGCCCGGGCCACGACTCTGCAGCTCGAACAGCAACAGAAATTGTGCATCGCGCGTTTGCTGCCGCTCAAACCCGAAGTCATTCTCATGGACGAGCCTTGCTCCGCGCTCGATGCCGAAGCCACGCGCGGCATCGAAGAATTGATGCTGGAGCTGAAAGGCCGTTATACCATCATCATCGTCACGCACAACATGGCGCAGGCGCGGCGCGTCAGCAACGAATGTATTTTCATGCTGCTCGGCGAAATCATCGAGCACCGCCGCACGGAAGATTTGTTCATCTCGCCGCGTGATCCCAAGACGGCGGAGTATATCGAAGGAAGGTATGGATGAGCCCACATGCGATCTTTAAAAGAACAACAACAGCCCGGTAGAATTGCCGGGCTTTTATTTTTAAATCATGCAGACTTATGAAGTGATGATGTTATTGTTGTCAATAATGATAAAATTGATTATTTTTCTTTGATTGTGTTTGCACCGAAATAGTTCTGGCAGCTTAAGTTTTGGTCATGTGCGGCTTGCGTTGCAATATTGACGAGGCGAGACAAAGCTCTTTTGAAACGAATCGTTGAATTTCAAGTCTTGCTCGATCCTGAGAATCGCCGCCGGCATCGTCATGTCAGCGAACGCGGTAAGGTGTTGGATTTCGTCGAGCAATATGAAACCTTCTGGGTGGAAAAATGGGTTGCTGTCATACGTTATGATACCGCGCATGGATTTGCACACAAAGATGTTTTGCGGCCGGATGGCAAAGTTATCAAAATTCGACTGGCCGAAAGTGATTACAATAGAGCAATGACATTCGCCATCCAAGATTTAAAAAGTAATTGGGCAAGATACAAATCGAGTTTTTTAAAGAAAGCGAGAAAGCCATGAGCACACGCAAATTTTTCGAAAAAAATCTCGAAATCAGCAGCGCGTTCAGCCGCTACGTTTTGGAGCACCCTGAGTTTGCCGACAAAATCCCGCGCAAAGCCGTAGTTATTTTTCTTCCTAAGAACGATAGCGCTCTGCGAGAATACAATCTCAAGCTGGCGCTGATGCACCACGAGCCTAAACAACAGCTAGTTTATGTCCATTTTCAAGGCTTGCGAAAGAAATCACCGCGCATTGTGAGACCGAAGTTGGAAGTTGTGAAAAATGGCCGTTCCTCGCATTCTGCAATTTATTCTTAACCTCTCACCAACCGGCTTGGAGCTATGCACACTCAACTTTTTATCAACGGCAAATGGGAAAATGCCGCCAGCGGCAAAACTTTCCCCACCATCAATCCTGCGACTACTGAAGTGATTGCCCAAATTGCAGAAGGCGATGCCGAAGATGTCGATCGTGCCGTGCAAGCAGCGCGTGCAGCGCTCGACGGTCCTTGGGGAAAAATGAGCGCTTCCGAGCGCGCGAAAATTATTTGGAAAATGGGCGAACGCATTTTAGCGCGCCCCGACGAGCTGGCCAAGCTCGAAACCATGGATAACGGCAAAACCATCACCGAATCCAGCCGCATCGATGTTCCTTATTCTGCCGATTTGTATTTTTACTACGCCGGCGCTGCCACCAAGCTCGAAGGGCACACCATTCCGGTCAACGGGTCTTACCTCTGTTACACTTTGCGCGAACCGCTTGGCGTCATTGGTTTGATTGTGCCGTGGAATTTTCCTCTGCTGCTCGCCTCGCGCAAAGTTGCGGCGGCGCTGGCTGCGGGCAATACAATTATTTTGAAACCGGCAGCGCAAACACCGTTGACGGCCATTGCGCTCGCAGAGATCGGCATGGAAGCAGGCTTGCCTGCCGGTGTTTTGAATGTTGTGCCCGGCCATGGCTCTTCGGCGGGCGCCGCGTTGGTGAAACATCCCGGCGTTGATGGCATTGCGCTCACCGGCGGCACTTCAACCGGTCAACAATTGATGCGCGATGCCTCTTCCACAGTTAAGAAGCTTCATCTTGAACTCGGCGGCAAATCTCCGAATATCGTCTTCGCCGATTCCGATCTTGAAGCCGCAGCAAAGATGGCGCTGATGGGCATTTTCTATAATAAAGGAGAAGTGTGCACCGCCGGCTCGCGGTTGTTTGTGGAAAAATCGATTTATGACAGCTTCATGGAAAAGGTCGTTGACCGCGCCAAAAAGTTACAGCCGGCTGATCCCATGGATCCGAAAGCGCGCCTCGGCTCGTTGGTTTCTGACACTCAACTCGCGAACGTGAAAAAATACGTTGAAATCGGCCAACGCGAAGGTGCGCGCTTGCTCGTTGGTGGCCGCCAGCCTGAGCCGATGCCGGGCAAGGGTTATTTTTATGAGCCAACTATTTTCGATGAGGTACAACCCAACTCTACCATTGCGCAAGAAGAAATCTTCGGGCCGGTGCTGGCAACTTTGCGTTTTCAAGATGCTGATGAATTAGTCAAACTTGCCAACGGCACGATGTACGGCCTTGCCGCCGCGATTTGGACGAAGGATATCAAGAAGGCGCATCGTCTCGCCAAAGAAATCAAAGCCGGAACGGTGTGGATCAACACCTATAACAATTACGATGCCGCGATGCCCTATGGCGGCTACAAAATGAGCGGCTTCGGCCGCGAAAGCGGCATGGAAGCGTTCGAGTTTTATTCGCAAAGCAAAAGCGTGTGGGTGGATTTGAGCTGAAGTGAATCATTTGAGCGGGGTAGCTGAAAATGCGAATCAATGCCAAAGATTATTTGGAAGCGGCGCGAGATCGAATAACCGACGCGCATAATTTGTACGATATCGGCCGATACTCATTTTCACTTTACGCGGCCGGTCTCGCAGTTGAGTCTTTGTTCAGGGCATATCGTATTTTACGAAATCCGGAGTTTGATGAGCGCCATGATTTGAAATTTTTATTTGCAGAAAGCGAAATAGAAAAATTTGTGACGACGCCGGAGCACGTTGAAATATCAGATTTGAACCTTGCCGTTTACATGCGCTGGAAAAATGATCTGCGCTTTGCCTCTGAAGATCGGTTAAGGCGCCGTCTGAAAAAGCTCGGGCTTGCCCGAGGTCTCAAGGGTGATTTCTTAAAAGAGAACAGCCGGCTAAGCATCGCCGCAGCAACAAGAATCATAAAAATTGGAGTCGCAAAATGGCCACACCGATAACGCGCATTCAAGAAGTTTTGGAAAAGGAATTTGCTCATCGGGAGATCGAATTGAAAAGAACAAAAAATGGGAGAGTTACAGGCTGGATAACGTCTGATTCATTTGATGGACAATCCGAGATCGAACGTATGCAACGCATTTGGAGGGTGCTTAACGCTTATCTGAGGCCTGAAGATCGAAGTCGAATTTCGGCAATTTGGCCCATCACTAAGTTGGAGCGCAAAGTGCTTTTAGAAGATGAAGAATAAGCTGAGGTGCTCAGGAAGTCAACTATTCTTCCAAGCCGGACCGCCGGCTTTGCAACCACACGTACATGGCCCAGACTGTGTGAAAACGCTCGAATTTGTCATTGCGAGCGCAGCGAAGCAATCTCTAAATCCAATACTTGCACGCGCCGGGATTGCTTCGCTGCGCTCGCAATGACGTTTTCACACAGTCTGGCCCTTCCAGAAATGAGTTTTTGGGGCCTCGGTAACAGACATTTGAGCAGGAGCACGGCAATGCAGCATCTCAACCACAAACTTCTCTTCACAGTTTTCACATTACTTTTGCTGCAACCCAATCCCATGCACGCGCAAACCACACTGGCACCAGGGATGAACGACTCCATTACCGAGCTCGAAAACGAGCTCGCCGCCCAATTTGATGAGGAGCAGCGCACGCGATTGCGGCGCGGCATGCAGCAGGCCGCAAGCTTCTGGCGCCCGGAAGACGGCGAGGTTGCGCATTTTGAAGAATTTGTGCGCCAAAACTTTGCCGGCGAGCAAGCGATGCTCGATACCTTGTTTTATCGCTATCAGCGCCTGTTGGAACAGCTCGACGGCCACATGAACAAGATCGCGCTGGAATTGCGCTGGCAATCCGATCTCGACCTTGGGCCGATTTTGCCGTTCGACGAAATTTTTGCCGGTTATGATCCCTCGGCACATCTCAACGACGATTTTTTTAAAAACAAATTGGCTTTTATCGTGCTGCTCAATTTTCCGCTGCGCACGCTCGAGCAACAATTGACCGACGGTGAAAAGTGGACGCGGCGCGAATGGGCGGAGGTGCGCCTGGCCCAGCGTTTCTCCAAACGCATTCCGGCGGAAGTCAATCTCGCGATTGCAAAAGCAAGTGCGGAAGCGGACCAATATATTGCCGAATACAATATCTGGATGCATCATCTCCTCGATGATCGAGGCCAACGGCTTTTTCCGCCGAAGCTCAAACTGCTTTCGCACTGGAATCTGCGCGATGAAATCAAAGCGCAATACAGCGCTCCCAAAGATGGGATCGCCAAACAGCGCATGATTCAACAAGTGATGGAGAGAATCGTTACGCAAACCATTCCGGCAGCCGCCATCAACAATCCCCACGTCGATTGGAACCCCTTTTCCAACGCAGTGAAACCGGCGGGGATTAATGATTCCGAATCACCTGCGCCTGCGAATCTCAAGGCCAGCAATGCCCCGGAGCCGGATACGCGCTATGCGATTCTTTTGAATACATTTTTGGCGGCGAAACAAGCCGATCCTTATTCGCCCACTGCGCCGACATTGATCGACTGGCGTTTCAATGAGAACCGTCAAATTCCCGAAGCGCGCGTGCAAGCGATGCTTGAGCAATTTTTGGCTTCGCCGCTCGCGCCGCGCGTTGCAACACTTATTGCCAAACGGCTAAACCGGCCGCTCGAGCCTTTCGATATTTGGTACAACGGCTTTCGCCCGCGCGGCGCTTATAGCGAGGCACAGCTTGACGAAATCGTGCGCAAAAAATATCCCACCAAAGAAGCATACGAACAAGACATGTCCAATCTTTTGACAAAACTCGGTTTCACCAAAGAGCGTGCGCAATACCTTGCCGACAATATTGTGATCGATCCCGCGCGCGGCTCGGGGCATGCCTGGAGGCCAGCCATGCGTTCGGAAAAAGCGCATCTGCGCACGCGCGTGGAAAAACAGGGCATGAACTATAAAGGCTTCAATATTGCCGTGCATGAAATGGGGCACAATGTCGAACAAATTTTTTCGCTGAAAGATATCGATTATACTTTGCTCGCCGGTGTTCCCAACACCGCGTTCACTGAAGCATTGGCATTCGTGTTTCAAGGGCACGATCTGGAATTATTGGGTCTCGCCAAACCGGATGCCAAAAGCGAAGCGATGAAAACGCTGAATGATTTTTGGGCCACATACGAAATCGCCGGCGTCGCGCTCGTTGATATGGCCGTGTGGCATTGGATGTACGATCATCCCAACGCGACTCCCGCGGAGCTCAAAACCGCAACGATTAAAATTTCACAAGATATTTGGAACAAGCATTACGTCCCGAGTTTCAAAAAGAAAGACATGGTGCTGCTCGGAATTTATTCGCACATGATTCATTCGTTCCTTTATCTTCCGGATTATCCCCTCGGCCATATTATTGCGCATCAAATCGAAGAGCAAATGAAGAAGGCCGGAAATATTGGCGCAGAGTTCGAGCGCATGTCGAAAGCCGGAAATCTCGCGCCGGATTTGTGGATGAAGAACGCCACCGGCGCGCCGGTGGGAGCGGAGGCGCTATTGGCGGCAACGGAAAGAGCACTGGGTGAAATAAAGTGAACGGAGAATAAGATGGGTGATATTTATCTTGATCTCACCATCATGAATGACGCCGATATGGAAAAGCAGAAACAAGTGCAGTTTCTTGCGGATACCGGTGCGACGCGCGGATGGATACCGAAAAAGCTCGCGCGGGAATTGGGGCATTAAAGAAGTGGGAAAAGTGCCGCTCGAATTAGCCGACGGCAAGATCAAAAAATATCCATACGGGCTGTGCAAATTCGAATATGAGGGTGAATTGATTAACGGCACAGTGGTGATTGCCCCCGGAGACATTGAACCGATTGCAGGCACGCATATATTGCTAGACTTTCGTTTGGTTTTGGATATGGTGCACCATACGGTAAGACGTGCGCGTGCAATGAAGGCGAAATAACTTTTGTTGGTCCTTATTAATGACAGTAGACCTCTTCTTTGGATGAAAAGTGGAACTTATATTTGTTGACGAATCTGGCGATGATGGTGTCCAGGCCAGCAGCAGTCCTTTTTATATTTTGACTGGAGCAGCGCTTGATGATATTTATTGGAAGGAGAGTTTTTGGAAGCTTCGAACTTTTCGCGAAAGTATTTTGAAAAAATATGGCCTCAAACTAAGAACAGGCGAGCTTAAGGGTGAGGATATTTTCCAGCATGAAGGGATTCTTTTCAATTCAGGGCTTCTGCCAAGTGATCAACGATGGATTGGTGAGAGCTTTCTTCAATTAGTATGCGATGAACTACGAATTAAGATTTTTGTTTATGTAAAATCAAAAAGAGGATTTTTGTTGCGGTATCCAAATCCGAGGCATAATCTTGAAAAATTGTTTCGTCAAGAGATTTGGCGAGAGTATTTGTCACGGTATGAAGAGTATTTGCTCAATAAATCGCAAGAAACCCATTTCCCGCAGACCGCTATGCTCTTTTATGATAAAAATCAAGAAAAACATGTTCGAGGTCTAGTGCGCGAGTTTAATATAAAATTTGACGAACAAAACAGGTTCCCCGGGGCTGGCTTGATAGAAGATGTTTTTTTCTACAAATCTGAAACAAGTCTTTTCATTCAACTTGCAGACTTTTTGTCTTCCATTTCATTAAGGCTTGTGCAAGGAAAGTCAAAAAAAGATACTTTTGAAGTGTCTTCTCATTTGCTCGAAAAGCTTGGCGCCAAAACGGCCTTTTTTATTCGCGAATAAAAAAGGCCTCGGAAATTCTTCCGAGGCCCAACATTCTTGGCCCGGCCTACACCGTCGCTTTCGACGGTTCGGTCGTGCAATAAACTATAGGATTTTCTCGTTTCAGAAGCAAGTAAATTTTTGTGACATTTTGAACCTTTGTTATTCATCGAGCTATTATGCAAGACCTATTCATCCTCTCCGCCGCCCGCACCCCCATCGGCAAATTCGGTGGCGCATTCGCCGATATAACTTCTCCCGAGCTCGGTGCGTTCGCTGCGAAAGCCGCGATTGAGCGCGCGAAAATCGAAGCGGCGCAGCTCAATGAAGTGATCATGGGCAACGCGCGGCCTGCCGGCGTGGGGCCGAATCCGGCGCGGCAAATTGCCAAGCGTGCGGGCGTGCCCAATGAAGTGCCGGCGTACACGGTTAACAAAGCCTGCGGCTCAAGCTTGCGCGCGATCATCAGTGCCGTGCAGACATTGAAATGCGGCGACGCTGAAGCCATTCTCGTGGGCGGCAGCGAGAGCATGAGTCGCGTGCCGTATTTGTTGATGAAGGCGCGCTGGGGCTATCGCCTCGGGCACGAGAAGCTGATCGACGGCATGTATCAAGACGGGTTTCTTTGTCCGTTGTGCGGACAAGTGATGGGCGAAACCGCCGAGACGCTGGCCACGCAGTACAATATTTCTCGCGAGGAACAAGATCGGTATGCGCTGGAGACGCAGCAGCGCTGTGAGCGCGCGCGGAAGGACGGGCGGTTTAATGATGAGATCGTGCCGGTTGAAGTGAAAGGGGGAAAGGGAGAAGGGGAGAAAGGGAGAGAGGGGGAAAGGGTGATGATTTCATCAGATGAGCATCCGCGTGATGGTATCACGCTGGAAGCATTGGCGAAATTACCGCCGGTGTTCAAGAAAGAGGGCTCGGTGCATGCGGGCAATTCTTCGGGAATGGTCGATGGCGCGGCGGCGTTAGTGTTGGCAACCGAATCTTTTGTGAAGAAAAACAATTCCCCGGCGTTGGCGCGCATCGTGAGTTATACAACGGCTGGTGTTGATCCGGCGATCATGGGCATCGGTCCCGTGCCGGCCGTGCGGGCGTTATTGCAAAAGCACCATCTGAAACTGGAAGACATTGATTTGGTCGAGCTGAATGAGGCCTTCGCGGCGCAAGTCATTGCATGTGATCGCGAATTGCATTTCGATATGTCGAAATTGAACGTGAACGGTGGCGCTATCGCCCTCGGCCATCCCATCGGCGCCACCGGCGCGCGCATTACCGTGACGGTGGTGCACGAAATGCTCAAACGCAAATCGCAATATGGCATGGCCACGCTGTGCATCAGCGGCGGGCTGGGGATTGCGCTGTTGCTGGAGAGGGTGTGACCTGTCGTTGGCATTTTCAAGTATTGTCATTAAATGCACTTCACTTCCTTCAATATGACGTAAAACAAATGCGCCCCGATTGCCTTTTAAAAGGTCTGAATAGCTTGACAATGTTAAGTTGGCTTGAACAAAAGCCATGACAGAAAAATCTAGTTTGGCATCATGCCAGGGAAATTGACCATGACGGGATGGAGTCGACGCAAAACGCCTCCGGCGTTTTGCGTCGGCTGGAAGCGCTGGTTTGGCCTAACCGCTGGAAACCGTTTGCCGATGATGGTACGCACTTGCTTCGACCGCACCGCGGGACTATCCAAGCTTACGAGCCCCGCCGGAACTCCATGATCCAATTCGTTTCCCACGTCTTTCCAGCATCGGATGAATAAGCTTGTTCCCAGCGCGCGGATATGGGCGTGATGTGCGACCAAGTGAACCGCACGCGCATCGGCTTTCCGTTGTCCGTGTAGTCGGAATAGAAGATGCCGACGCCGTTGTCGAAACGGCCTTTGACCGGCGGATCGAGGGCGCCGAAAGGATCGCGCCCGTCAATCCACCAGATTGCCCATTGCCCGGTTTTCGGATCGTACGCGCGCAGCGCAACACCGCGAGTGACGCCGGTTGGCTTGTCGAACATGTTGTCTTCCACGTTGGCCCAACCGTCCATGAGGCTGCGATTACTGCACGTCCCCTCGAATTCCGACCATTGAAG
>Ga0247727_10003303_pt1 | contig 35822 bp, 32 predicted proteins | sample WisWelCaveWW1625_FD_202498 | JGI IMG/M metagenome (GOLD analysis project Ga0247727, IMG submission 202498) | Biofilm microbial communities from Wishing Well Cave, Virginia, United States - WW16-25 | ecosystem: Environmental > Aquatic > Deep subsurface > Groundwater > Cave microbial mat | place...
GATTGGCTGACCGAGCCAAGTGGCGGCCATCCTTTTGGTCATGGGTTGGGCATTGTTGGCACACTGCTGATGGTTTTCACCGAGACGGCTTACAGCGCGCGTAAACGGATCAGTTGGCTGAAGCGCGCCGGGCCGGTCAAGTGGTGGCTGGGGACGCACATCTTTGCCGGAATCGTCGGCCCATTCCTGGTCCTGACTCACAGCGGACTCAAATTTCAGGGGTTGGCCGGATTGGCGATGGGGTTGACAGTGCTGGTTGTGGCCAGTGGTTTTATTGGCCGGTATCTGTATAACGCCATCCCGCGCAAGTTGAGCGGCGCTGAGGCGACTATTGCCGAATCTGAGGCGGAAATCAAAACACTGCGCGCGACTCTGAGCGAACTTGCCAGCCGCCGCTCCGCCGCTGTGCAGAAACTGGTGGAAGCCGAGTCGCCTCAAGGTGGTAACTTACAGGGCAATTGGGCGACTGTATTAATGCGGGCCCTGGATGAATGGCAATATCGCCGCGCCCTGGGCCGCCAGATCGAGCAGTTGGAACGGGCGGAAAAACGAAAGTTGAGCGACATCGAGCGATTCTTGGCGCAACGGCACCGGTTGGAGCGGCAAATGCGCACCTATGACTCGGCGCGACTATTGCTGGGCCTGTGGCACATCATCCATGTGCCGATGGGGTTGGCGTTGTTCGGGTCGGTTGGCATTCACATCCTGGCAACGTTGTATTATGGGGCACCCCCACTCCCATGAAGACCTCTCGTCAGCATCCCTTGTTCTCGCCGATTGGCTGTGTGGCGGCGCTGGTGATCGTGGTCGGCCTGGGGATTATGGTGTGGCTCACCGGGGGCGCGGTCTTCAGCCCTGGCCCGCTCACGGCCAAAGCGGCGGCAGGTTTAGCCCTGGGTGGCTTTGTCTCACACGCTGAATTCGAGAACGACTGTGGGCAATGCCACGCCCCGTTTCGCGGCATTGAGGCGGCGCGTTGTGAGAATTGTCATGCCAACGTGGCCGACGAGCGGAAAACAGCCTCCGGTCTTCACGGCGGCCTGACCGGGCAAGCAGTATTGCAATGCGCATCTTGCCATCAGGATCACAAAGGCCGTGAATTCAATCCTTCGGCTGTATCGCTGGTGAATTTCGATCATTCGGTCGTCGGCTTCGCCCTGGCTACTCATCAACAAACTTACGATGGGTCGTCATTGACGTGTCAGACCTGCCACACCGCTGAAGGATATTCTTTCAATCAACAAACTTGCACGGATTGTCACAGTCAGGCTGAGGCCAGCTTCATGAGTGAGCACGTTGAAACTTTCGGAAACGACTGCCTGAGTTGTCACGATGGCACGGGGAATACGGCCAATTTTGATCACGATCAATTCTTCCCGCTCGAAGGGGCGCACCTCACTGTTGAATGTACAGCTTGTCACGTCAATCGGCAGTTCCGAGGCGCGCCAACGGAGTGCGCCGCCTGCCACGCCGAGCCAGAGGCGCACCAAGGGTTATTCGGTACGGATTGTGCGGCCTGCCACACGACAACGGCCTGGACTCCGGCCTTGCTCCCGGATCACACCTTCCCGCTGGACCATGGTGAGCAGGGTGTGCTCGCCTGTTCAACCTGCCATCCTGCCACTTTCCGTGAGTACACCTGTTACACCTGCCATGAACATCAACCGGCCAACATCGAAGCAAAACACGCCGAAGAAGGCATCATCGGCGAGCGTTTGACTCAGTGCGCGGCCTGCCATCCCAATGGCAGAAAAGAGGAAGGCGAAGAAGAAAATGAAAATGGCGGCGGCGATTTGTTGTTGAGTACGTTGACGGCGATGATGATCGGCGCGGCCATCTGGCAAGGCGCAAAAAAATACTCGTAGCCACAGAGAGCGAGCGATGCATATCAACGAGATTCGTTATCCAATCAAATACGCCTGGGAAGGGCAACTCATCCAATCCACCGGGATGTTTTTGGGCGGCGGGGAGAAACTGCCGGGGGCCAGTATTGGTGTGCCGATGTGGTGGAGTGAGGAGCAGTTGTTGGGCGAACAATGGCGGCCGCCCGATCCGGCGACGCAACGCTACCGCTGCCGGTATGGCTTGGTGCGTTTTGCTTTTTCGCTGAGGCCAAATGAAAACCAAAAGATTCGCCGCGCCGAGTTTACGGCCTACCTTCAATTCAAACCGGATGGGGGGCAGCCAATTTTTAACGGTCTCTTCCCTCAAATCGTCACTTCGGAGGAGCTTGGCGAGTTGCGGACGGGGATCGGGCCGGATTTCAAGTTTGGCCCGACGGAAATGGCCGCGACCACGGTGAGTTTGAAACAAACAGCGCCGGTGAGCGCCGCTGAAGGGAAGGGGCAGAGCATCATTCGTTGGAGTTTCAGCATGCGGCCAACCCATCCTATCGGGGGTCAGCAGCTGATGTATGCCATCGTCGAACTTCCATCAGGGATGCCATCGGTGCGCGTCGTCGTCCACCTCATCGCCGATGTGACCACCAACTTGGGCCCGGTGCGCGGCTTTTTGCCCAAGACCGAACATGCAGCGCTTGGATGGGCATTGAATTGAACAGCACCAAGGGGCTTATTTGGCCCGCTCCGGCTCGGCCATCCCTTCGGCAAACGCCTCCGCCATATCGTCATACATCTCTTGCCAAAAGTCTCGTGCGGCTTGCCACTTGTCGGCGCGAAAGCGGGCGAGCCATTCGAGGAGTTCCGGCTCACGCAGGCCATCGCGTTCCCATTTCTCCAGAAAACCGTGAACAATATCCACCACCCGTTCGCTCTCCCAGAAAACCGAAGCCGCAGATTGATGATCGTGGATCACTTTGGCCAATTTGAAGGCATCGCTCCAGTAATGCAGGTCGAGATCGAAATGGGAGACGATAATCTCGTCTATCAATTCTTCAATCCATTTCCGGTGGAAGCGGCACGAACCGCTGTTTTCGGAGTATAACTCGTACACCATCCGCTCAACATTCTTACGGCCCAGTTGACGCGGCGGCAGGAATTTGTTCTCGTAATACGAAAAATATTTGCCCATCAGCGGCATGGGCGCAAACATTCCCGGCGTCCAGTACTGGTTGGGGCCGATATACCCCTCGCGGCCATGGGCCAGGTACACCGCGCACTGGCGCGAGCGAATGCCGTAGCGGGCGTCCAACGCCTTCGCCGCGGCGCGCATCCCCTGGCGAAAGGGCGCGCCGGCCTCGCTGAAGAGCATCATTTTGATGATGGCGATGGCGTAGTCGGCGTTATAGGCCGAGTCAGTGACGACATCAAATTCATTGGGCGAGCTTGCGAACCGGAATCGCGGCCCTTCGAGAGGCAGACCGAAATCTGCGGCGGGCAATAGCCCCTCTGTGATCAGTTCCATGATCCAGGCCACTGTGCCGCCGGTCTGGATCGAATCCAATCCCATCCTGTCCACAAACTTGTTCAACCGTTCAGCCGCCCGCTGGTCAAATACTCCGCAGTTCGGCCCACACGCGGCATAGGGTTCATAATCTTTCTTGTGCTCGCCGACAAATTTTTTGCAGGCCACGGCGCAGGGCTCACCACAATGATCAAAATTTCGCGGCTTGATGATTTCTTCGTTGAATTGCTTCAAATAATGATCAAGGATGAAGCCCTGGTGCTGGTTGAGGCGTTCCGGGTCGCTGGCGTAGCCTGATTGGAACCAATCGCGCCCTCCTTTGTCAATTGCGCCCCTGGGCCGACGGTCAGAATGCGGAACCAGTCGTTATCATAGCCGCCCTTATACTTCTCAAAGACAGCGCGCTGAAGCGCATAGAAGGCGTCCCAAGTGCGATCATCGGTGTCGGTGTACCCCTGCCACAAGCGGTCAACATCAATCGGTTCCAGACGGACACTGTACTCGCTGTTCTTAAGCCGCAGCAGAAGCACGGAGTCAGTCTGGCAGCGCCCGCGCAACCAAACGTAGTTGACGCCGAAGCGGTGCAGGACATACATCGCTCCGCCCAGGGCAGAAACGTAGAAGCCTTCCCACTGCGGTGAATAACCGCAAAAAATCATGCGGCGTGTGCCGGCCAGTGGTGACCCGGCCAGTAAACCGCCGCCAAAAGTCATCGACTCCGGGTCTTTCTGATAACGATCCCAGCCATAAGCAACGGGGCCGATCAACGTCTGATCGAGCGGGCAAGAGACGCCCCAATCGCCGCTGCTCAGGTCAACATTGAGTTCATAGAGGACGGAACGATTCGACATGGAAATAGCCGATCAGCCCCTGACCTTGGCCAATGTGGCGCGCACTTTATCCACCAATGATTTTGAGTCGGCAAACGGTTTGGCAATGTAATCATCCGCGCCCGACTCCGCCAGCATCCGTTCGGCGGCTCCGACCAGCGCGTGGGCGGTTACCAGTAGAATTGGCACCCCTGCCCCGGCCGGCTCGGCCTTGATCAATCGGGCGAAAGCCAGCCCGTCAATGAGCCGGCCCTCATACCGGGTGTTGTTGAGCGAAACGTCCATCAGCACCAGCGCCACCTGTCCCGAACGAATCAGCGCCAGTCCCTCCCTGACCTCCTCGGTCAGGGTCACGTCGTAGCCGCCCCCTTTGCTCAACATCTTCTGCATCATCTTTTGAGTTGCTGGTTCATCTTCGACGACAAGGAGGTGAGTCATCGGCGCCTCTAAAACTCCTCAGCCAATGGCATGGCGATGGTAAACGTGCTTCCCAGTCCTTCTCCGGCGCTGTACAGAGTCAGTGTGCCCTCCATCAGTTCAGCCAGTTGGCGCGAAATGCTCAAGCCCAGACCGCTGCCGCCATATTTGCGGGTCGTCGTGCCATCGCCCTGAACAAACGGCTGGAAGAGCCTGGCTTGTTTGTCGTGGGAGATGCCAATACCGGTGTCGCGGATTTCGATGTAACCATACCCGTCTCTGGACTCGGTGCTGATGGCCACAGTGCCATGCTCGGTAAACTTGATGGCGTTGCCGACCAGATTCATGATGATCTGTCGAAGTTTGCTGGAGTCGGCCCGCACGGTTAACAACGTCTGATCCACGAGAGGTATTTCCAATATGAGTTGCTTCGCCTCCGCCTGCAAGTGGGTGAGGTCGTACACCTCGGACAAGATAGAAGACACAGCCAGCGGTTGCAGATCAAGTTCCATTCGTCCCGCCTCGATCCGGGCCAGGTCGAGCAGGTCGTTGATCACCGCCAACAGATTGCGGGCCGCGCTGTAGGCGGTGTTGATAAATTCAAGCCGCTCTTCTTCGGTGTCGCACAGCCCTTCCAGCACCACGTTGAGAGATCCCAAAATGCCGGTTAGCGGCGTGCGCAGTTCGTGCGAGGTATTGGCCAGAATCTGGCTCTTGAGTCGGCTGGCCTCCTCGGCGGCTATGGCGAGTTGATGAGCTTTGAACAGCGCCATTTCCAATTCGGCGTTGGCCTCGGCCAATGCGGCTTCCGCTCGCTTGCGTTCGGTGATGTCCTGGACAGACATCAACAGTTTGGCGTAATCCTTTTCGTGCCCCGGCATCACCGTCCACCGAACGTGAACGTTCAGTTTCTCGCCCTGCAATGTGTAGTTAACGCCCTCTCCCTCAAATTCAGTCTGTTCCGCGGCCACTACCGTTAGTTCAGCGCCAAACACCGCGAAACTTTCACTGCCAAGCACAGTGCTCAGGTTGCCTAACAGTTCCTCTTTGCTCACTGCGCCATGCAACTTGAGCGCGGCTCCATTGACATCCAAAACCTTGACAGCGCTTAACATTTCAACCGTAACCTCCGGATTCTGCTTGAAGAATTCATCGAAGTCAGTCACACCGGCCTGGCGCAGTTCGTCAATGCGGCGCTTGATGTGAGAGAAGTCTTCTTCCCACAACGGAATCGGCGAGTTCTCAAACAAACTGCGGAAACGAAGTTCGCTTTCCTGCAGAGCTTCCTCCGCTTGTTTGCGTTCGGTGATGTCAAACATCACCCCGTGAACGGCGTGGGGCTGGCCCTCAACGTCATGCACCCATTTGTTCTGATTGTGCAGCCAGATGGTGCGCCCGTCTCGTGTCCGCGAACGATAGACCATGTTCAGACCCCGGGCCATCAGCGTATCCTTTACCACCTGCTCACGCTCCTCGTCGAGGAGCAATTTCATCCACAGTTCGGGGTCGGCCAGCCACTCTTCCCGGGTGTATCCCAGGATAGTTTGAACCTGCGGGCTGATAAAGGTGGTCGGGCTGTTCTTGTTATATTCCATCACAGCGACTGAATAGGTAATGGCCGGGAGTTGCTCGACGAGAGTGCGGAACCTTTCCTCTGATTCTCGCAGAGCCTGCTCCCCTTGTTGGCGTTTGGTGATGTCAATGATGATGCCCTGGGTGCGAATGGCCTGCCCCTGATCGTCACGCTCAACGAGGGTGTGATCCTCCACAAATACCACACGCCCATCTTTTGCCACCAGCCGATATTCAGTCTGCCACACGCCTACCCCTTTGGCCAGATAAGCTTCTTCTTCCGCAATCACGCGGGGCAGGTCTTCGGGATGGATCATTTGGGTATAAGTCACCTTGCCGGACAGAATCTCTTCCGCGGTGTAACCGAACTGGCTGACGTTGTTGGTGACAAACTCCACCGGCCATCCTTTTTCGACATCCAGACTCCAGCGGAAAAGCACCACTGGGCTGTTTTCGATTACCAGATTGGCCTGTTGCACGGCGGCCTCGGCCCGCTTGCGGTCGGTGGTGTCGCGCGCTGACCAGAATACTTGGTGGCATGAGCCATCAGTCTCAATGACCGGCGTGATCAGAATGTCAAGGTGCATGTAGCCTGCTGGCGAGGAGATGACATCTTCAACCCTCGCTGGCGCCCGAGTATCGGCCACCTGTTGGAGGAGTTTGTTGCGGGCCTCTAGCTCCTCTGGAGTTGTATGCGACACTTCCCTTTGAACCTCCATCCAGTCTCGGCCGATCAGATCGCGCTCGGTCAGATCAGGTTGGATTCGTCGCATCCCGTCCAGATAACTTTGATTGACTGTCTCGATGTAAGTCTTTCGATCCGCTCTAATTGACAACAACATCTGAAGGTCATAGGTGTGGGCAAACAACAGCGAAAAGCGCTGTTCGCTCTTGCGGAGTTCCGCCTGTCTGTCACTTTCCACTATTTTCCTGTGAAGCATAGCTATCAGAATAAGGGCGGGGAAAAGCAGGTGATAGCTTATCGATCCGGCCAGGAGGGCATAACCCCAGGCAGGTTGTAAGGTGGGGAGCAACAATAGGCCCAATAGGTTAAGCAAGGCCATACTTGCCGTGAACCAGCTGTTAAGCAAGATGCTGCTCAATAGAACGCCTACCAGCAAGAATCCCAAGGCAATATTATCTCCGGGATTAGTCAGTAGCGAGGCATAAGCGGCCGTGGGGGGGATGAGGACAGTCATGATCGCGGCAACGTAATAAAAACTTGCCCGGATGAACGCATACGCGATCGCCAGGACGATTAGAGCTGCAGCAATCGCCGTAAAGGTGGGGAGAAAATCGGGAACAGCTAGTAACTGAATAATTGCAGACAGGCTTCCCAAGGGAATGATAATGAGTAATAGAGAGGCTAACAGCTGTGCCTGACGCCTCTGTTGGAGGTCGGTGATTGCTGGAGGCGGGTCGGTCAATAACTGAAACAAATTTAGGAGAGGATTTTTTTTAGTTTGATTTGATTTGAGCATGGGCGTATCCGGTATTGGTTTGCATCCTGCTAAATGACCTGGTTGACATCGTCCACGGTCCAGAATTGCCCATCGAGGCCGTAGGCCGCTGGCCCCGACACCGTCTGAGAACCACGCCCGGCTATGAGGCAGGTGTGTCTGGTACTGTCGTGCAGTTAATAGGAAACGCTGTCGTGGCTCACCACCTGCCCCAAAAGATCGAGAAGCCTTTCCAGCACTTCATCCAGAGGCAAGTGTCGGGTCAACAAGGTGCTGACCTCTTCCAGGGTCCGTGTCAGGAGTAAGTGCGCCTGATCCTGTTTGTACCCCTTAGGGTGACTTTTTTCCAGCGGAGTGTTCATGGTCATGTCGTGCGGCGCGATCCTTCACGTCCCAAGCTTTATGGCGCAACCACCAATCAGTTATACCACTTCCTGCAGTGCCGGGTAAGAGGGTATTCGTTTTTAGGTGACAGTCAGCGGGCAAAAAAAATCTGGATATGGGGGCGCTTCGTCGCCCGCTGACTGTCACCTGGATGTGAAACACAGGCCTTAGCCGGCATTGGTCAAATTTGACTCTTGACTTGAAGCGCGTTTCCCGTAAAATCTAACGCGGCTTACCCATGAACCTGCGATTGCGATACCGACCCGCGCTCACTTTGCCAGACACAGCCTCTGGCAGTGAGCGTTTTGTTTTTTCTTTTCATGTTGATATTTGAGGTTGAGAGAGCCGCAAGGCTCTCTTTTTTTGCCTATGATCAAACTCCCCTCGCTCCTCGACCCTCACGTTCACATCCGCGATCTGGCGCAGTCGCACAAGGAAGATTGGGATAGTGGCACGGCCGCCGCGCTGGCAGGCGGCTACACCTGTGTGCTGGCCATGCCCAACACGGATCCGCCCATCACGGAGACTGAGGCCCTCGCCCAATATCAAGCCGCCGCTCGCGCCCGCGCTCGGTGCGATTACGGCTTTTACGCCGGGGCCGGCGACACCAACATTGAAACCGCCGCCAACCTTGCCCCGCAGGTCTGTGGCCTCAAGATGTACCTCGACCAAACCTTTGGCCCACTCCGGATGGAAGACCTTGGCTCGCTAATAGCCCACATGGGACGCTGGCCCGCTGACGAACCGCTGGCCGTTCACGCCGAAGGCCGCACCGTGGCCGCCGCCATCCTCGTCGCCCAACTCACCAAGCGAAGCCTCCACATCTGTCACGTCAGCCGCAAAGACGAGATCGAATTGATCCACGCCGCCAAAGATCGCGGCCTCGACGTGACCTGCGAAGTCACACCGCATCACCTCTTCTTCACCGCCGAGAGCGCGGTGGAGAGCGGACTCCGCGGGGGATACATTGAAGTCCGCCCCCGCCTGGCCCGCGAGTCGGATCGTCTTGCACTGTGGGAACACCTCGCCGTCGTTGATTGCTTTGCCACCGATCACGCGCCTCATACGCGAAATGAGAAAGAGGCTGATAAGCCGCCTCCCGGCTTCCCCGGACTCGAAACGGCATTGGCCTTGTTGTTGGGTGCGGTTCACCGTGGCCGCCTCACCCTGGACGACATCACTCAACGCATGAACACCAACGTCCAAAAAATCTTCCACCTTCCCGATCAGCCCGACACCTACATTGAAGTTGACCCCGACCTCGAATGGATGGTGCGCCCTGAAGAACTGTTCAGCCGATGCCGCTGGAGTCCGTGGGAAGGCCAGACCTTGCGCGGCAGAGTCGTCCGTACCGTTTTGCGCGGCGTCACCGCATACGAGTATGGCAAAGCCATCGCTCAGCCCGGCACGGGCCTCGATATCGTAAGAGCGAAGCATTCGCCTTTGGAGTCCGAAAGCACCTGACACTCGTAGCCGAATGCTTCGCCCCAACAAAGGAGAACCCTCAATGACCACCTTCATCCCTGCCAACCACCGCCGCACCCTCAGCCCGCACCTGCCCTTTGGCGAGATGCGCGGCGGCAAGTTCTACCTGCAGGACATCATCTCCATCAAACAATTCGATCACGACGACATCGAATTTGTCTTCGGCGTGGCTGAAGAGATGCGGGCCATGGTCGAGCGCGTCGGCGCATTCGATCTGCTCAAAGGCAAACTCATCGCCAACCTGTTTTATGAGCCGTCCACCCGCACCTCATCGTCGTTTGCCGCCGCCATCCAGCGCCTCGGCGGCTCGGTCATTCAAATCAATGACGTGAAATACTCGTCCGTCTCCAAAGGCGAATCCCTGCCCGACACCGTGCGCACCCTCGAAGCCTATGTGGACGCCATCGTCCTCCGCCACCCCGAAACCGGCTCGGCCGCCATTGCCGCCGCCGCCGCCCACAAGCCCGTCATCAACGCCGGTGACGGGATCGGCGAACACCCCACCCAGGCCCTGCTCGACCTCTTCACCATCCTCGAGGAATTGGGCCGCCTCGAGGGGCTGACCGTCACTATGCTGGGCGACCTCAAATATGGCCGCACCGTCCACTCCCTCTCCCGCCTGCTCGCGCTCTTCGGCGCGAAACTGCACTATGTCTCGCCCAGCATCCTGCGAATGCCATCCGAGATCATTGCCGAACTTAACGCTAAGGGCGTCTCGCAAACCGAACATCGTGAACTCGACGGGCTACTCCGGCAAACCGATGTGCTTTACGTCACCCGCGTGCAAAAAGAGCGCTTCGAGAATTTGGACGAATACGACTCGGTGAGGGGCGCGTACATCATCTCGCCCGAAACGATGCGGACAGCAAAGGATCACATGGTCCTCATGCACCCGCTCCCGCGCGTCGGCGAAATCTCCCCTGAGGTGGACTCCGATCCCCGGGCCGCCTACTTCCGGCAGGTGCAATACGGCATGTACGTGCGGATGGCGTTGCTGGCTTTGGTTCTCGGTAAAGCCTGACCCGATGACAAGATGAAGCGATGACAAGATGATCTCCTTGTCACCTTGTCATCGTGCCATCTTGTCAATCTATCATGAACTTCTTTGATTTTTTGACTACCCGCGCCCGCACCGCCGACTCGCTCCTGTGTATCGGACTCGATCCCCGCACCGACTCGGCGCAAGCCGCGCGCGAGATGTGCTTTCGACTGATTGACTCCACCGCCCCTTATGCCGCCGCCTTCAAACCCAACGCCGCCTTCTTTGAGGCCCTCGGCCCGGACGGGTGGGCGGCTTTGAAAGAGGTGATCGCCCATGTGCCAGCGGACATCCCGGTGATCCTCGACGCCAAGCGCGGCGACATCGCCGACACCGCCGAGGCCTATGCCCGCTCCACCTTCGACGGCCTCGGCGCGCACGCCCTCACCGCCAGCCCTTACCTCGGACGCGACTCGCTTGCGCCGTTCCTCAACCGCCCCGAGCGCGGCGTGTTCGTGTTGTGTAAAACCTCAAACCCCGGCGCGGATGAACTCCAGACCCTAAGGGTGTCAAACACCCTTAGGGTCTTGTACGAATTCATCGCCGAACGCGCACAACAATGGAACGAGCACGGCAACCTCGGCCTCGTCGTCGGGGCCACCGACCCTGAGGCATTGAGCCGTGTGCGAACTCTCGCCCCCAAGCTCTGGTTCCTCGTCCCCGGTGTGGGCGCACAGGGCGGCGATCTCGAATCCGCATTGAAGGCCGGACTGCGCGCGGACGGGTTGGGAATGTTGATCAACGTCTCCCGCGCAGTAGCGGCGGCCCCGGCGCCGGAGGAGGCGGCGAGGCAGTTGCAAGATGAGATCAATGGTTGGAGACTGAAGACTAAAGACTGGAAATATGCCCGGTCTTCAGTCTCGAGTCTTCAATCTTTAGCTTCTGATTTAGTTGAGTCCCAGTGCGTCCGCTTTGGCCAGTTCACCCTCAAGTCAGGGCAGACCTCGCCGATCTATTTGGACTTGCGGCGGTTGATGACTCATCCGGCGATCCTGCGGCGCGCGGCGCAAGCCTATGCGGAAATTTTACGCGGGCTGAAGTTTGATCGGCTGGCAGGCATTCCCTATGCCGCCCTGCCGATTGCGACGGCGATTGCATTGGAGATGGATCGCCCACTGATCTATCCGCGCCGCGAGGTGAAAGACTATGGCACGAAGGCCAGCATCGAAGGCGAGTTTAACCCCGGCGAAACCGCTGTGGTCATTGACGATCTGGCGACGACCGGCGAGACGAAAATCGAAACCATCCAGCGCCTCGAGTCTGCCGGGCTGAAGGTGCGCGACATTGTGGTGATGATTGACCGTGAGCAGGGCGCAGGCGAGTATCTCAAAGCGCGCGGCTACAACTATCACGCCGTGGCGGGTTTGCGCCAGTTGCTCAAAGTATGGGAGCATAGCGGAGCGATCAGCGAGGCGCAGTTTGCGGAAGTGGAAACGTTTTTGCATAACAGGCCATAAGTCGGGATATAATGGCGTCGAGAGGGTGTAGAGTGTGCGCGAAGTTGAGTATGAACACGAATTGGGAGAAAACACACTAGTTCGTGTTCGCTTCGGCCGTGAACGAAAGCAAATTCTGCGCTTCACCGTTCAGCTTGAGCGCGTATTCGAGAACGAAAGCCATATCATCATTCGCTATGATACCAGCCACGGTTATGCCCATTCCGATACGATGCGCCCCGGCCGACCTGAACTGAAAATTGAACTGAATCTGGATTTCAATCGCGCGTTCACTTATGCTCAGCGCGATGTTTCTCAAAACTGGAAATTCTATAGTGAGAGGTACGAGCGATGGCTAAAAGAGTCAAAAAAGGAAAATTGACCGACGACGAAATTATTCAGCGCAATCTCGATCTTCAGGGCGCGTTCAACAACTATATCTTTGAGAACCCTAAAGTGCTTGATCGCTTGCCGAATAGTTTTCGGTTAGTTATCCTGCCGCAAGATGATCCTGAATTGAGTTTGATCAACCTGCAAATGTTGAACAAGCGGCAAAAAGGAGACAGACCAGTCGTCATCGTCCTGATGCGCTCCAGTGGTCGGGTGTCTATCAAAAAGACTCAGCCCGATGTGTTTTTGCCGCTGCCTCTCGCGGTCTGAAAATTGTGTCACGGAGGCCCTCATGCAAGTCAACCCCGGCATCTTCAAAGCTTACGACATTCGCGGCATCTACCCCACCGACCTCAACGAGCAGGCGGCCTACCTCATCGGTCGGGCTTTCGCCACATTTCTCGGCGCAGAGAAAGTGATTGTGGGGCGCGACATGCGCCTCTCCGGCCCGTCGCTGTTCGCCGAAGTCACGCGCGGCCTCTCCGATCAGGGTGCAGACGTGGTGGACATCGGCAGAGTCAGCACCGACCAGTATTACTTCGCCTGCTCCAAGCTCGGCCTGCCGGGCATGATGGTCACGGCCTCGCACAACCCCAAAGCCTACAACGGCTTCAAGATGGTGCGCAAGATGCCATACCTGTTGAGCGGCGATGCCGGCATTCAGGATTTGCGAAAACTTGTCGAGAGCGAAGCCTTCCCGACGCCGGGGCGCAAAGGGCAGATCATTCCGCAGGACTTCAAAGAGGAGTTCGTGCAGAAGGTGTTGTCCATCATTGAGGTGAAGGCCCTCAAGCCGTTGAAAGTTGTCGTGGACACCGGCAACGGCATGGTCGGCCCGATCCTGCAGGAAGTCTACAAACACCTCCCGGTTCAACTCATCGGCCTTTATCTCGATCCCGATGGCAACCTGCCCAACCACGGCCTCGATCCCTTGCAACCGGAGAACCGCGCCGAACTACAGGCCCGGGTGGTGAGCGAGGGCGCGGCCATCGGCTTCGCCTTCGACGGCGACGGCGACCGCTTCTTCGCCATTGACGATCGCGGTCAGTTCATCTCCGGCGATTTTCTCACTTCTATTCTCGGGCAATATCTCCTGGAAAAGAATCCGGGCGGCAAAATTTTGTACGACGTGCGGGCCTCGTGGGCGGTTGTGGATCTGATCGAGGCCGCGGGCGGGACGCCGTTGATGGAGCGAGTCGGCCACGCCTTCATCAAACGGCGCATGGCTGACGAGAACGCTGTCTTTGCCGGGGAAGTGACCGGCCACTACTACTTCCGCGATTTTTTCTTTGCCGACTCCGGCATCGTCCCCTCGCTCCTCATTTTGGAAATGTTATCGAGGAAGGGTGCGCGCATGTCCGACCTGCTCACGCCGCTGGAAGCCAAATACTTCATCTCCGGCGAGATCAACTCGACCGTGGCCGATCCGAAGGATGTGCTGAAAAAGCTGACCGAGAAGTATGCCGATGCTGAACAGGGTGCGATGGATGGCATCTCGGTGACATATCCTACGTGGCACTTCAACGTGCGGGCCTCAAACACCGAGCCGCTGGTGCGATTAAACCTGGAAGCGAAGACGAAAGAGGAGATGGAGCAGAAGCGCGACGAAGTGCTGGCTATTATTCGAGGGTAGTTTTGCGCCCGTTGCCTGGCCCCTTGTGGGCGGTGGCGGCAAACTCCACCGCTACGCGCACAAGGCGCTAAACTACATAGCGCAACCGCTCTGGTAAATTAGCAGGCTCAAAGCCCGCCAGGTCTCAAAGACCTGGCGGGCTTTTTTTTATTGAGCCGTTGGCAAGATGAGGTGACCCTTATCGTTCTGGGCCAGCATCCCCGCTTCGAGCATCGCGTCCACCTGCCCCAGCACATCATTCCGGCTTCGACCCGCGAGGCGGTTGTAGAGTGGATGCGATTGAAACTCTGCGACTCGTTCGGAAGTGGAGCCAACCAAAAGTTTTGCCACTCCACTGCGCGGCAATTGGCCCGGCATGGCATAGACACACTCCAAAATCGCATCGGTGACTTCGGTGGATGTTGTCGGAGTATGGAGGAGGGCGATGAGAGCCTCGCCGTGCTGTTCAATTAACTCGGCGGTCAGACTCCGATAAGCCCGAAGTTCGTCTTTGGTGCGCGGCTGGTCGAGGATAAGCCGTCGCAACGTATCGTCGCCGAATACGACAAAGTCGGGTTGCGCCCATTCGAGCGCGCGCTCGTGACGCCAACGACGCAACAACTCAAAAGGCAGGTCGCTGATCAGCGCCCTTGGTGGCTCCCGTGATTCGCGGGGAGGCGGGGTCAGCGACTCTTGCTCCCTCATCCACGCATTCGCCACACAGCGGATCATGTCGTAGCCGATCTCTTCGGGCAACAGGGCCTTGATGGGCGCGAGTCGCTCCGCCGACCCGGCCTGCTCAATTGCCTCGCGAATTTGTTTTTGCAGATCGGCGGCGACAACTTTGTTTACATCCAGTTCGCCCACGGCGATCAGCGTTGCCAGATGCGAATAGATCGTGCCGACGGTCAGTCCGCGCTCGGCGGCGATCTGTTCGGGCGTAAAGCCGCGCGTCAACAGTTGACCGCTGAGGGCCACCGTGCCGCCGGCCCCGGCTTTCGCTTTCAACCGTTCGGCCTCAATCGCCTGCACCGGGCGCAGTTCCACATTGATCGCCGCCTTGGCCTTCAACGCCGACTCGCCGCGCGACGTGAGTTTGAGTGTGGGCCGGTCGCCGCCCGTTTGTTTGACGTAGCCGGTGTCGAGCAATTGATTGACGACTGACTCGATCTCTTTTAACTTGAGGGCGATGAATTTGCCAAAGTTGCGATTGCTTTTGTACTCCGCTCGGGCCGCCTCTGGTTCCATAGCCCCTTTGAGAAGATGCGCCAGTTTGCTTTTGCCGATGTCCCATTTCAACGTCGCAATCGTGTCGAGGACGATCAGCGCGGCGCGTTCGGCTTGAGTTTGGGCCGGGCGAGCCAGTGTGGCCTCGGCTTCGGGGCGGGCCAGGCAGTTGTCGCAACAGGCTGGAGAGGCGGCGTCCCCGGAGTCGCCAAAGTGTCGAAGCAGAGTCCGGCGGCGGCAGGCATCGGTCTCGGCGTAATTCACCATCAAGCCGAGTTGATGGCGTTTGTGTTCGCGTCGTTCGGCCGCTTCTTTGGCGATCCGGTTCAATATCACATCAGGAAGAGGCAACACGTCGAGCAACATTTGGCGAAACGAGCCGTCGGGAGCGCGGCGAAGGACGTCCGCGGCCTGCAACTGTTCGATGGCCACCCGGGCTTTGAGTTGGGAGAGGCCGGTGGTTTGGGCGATGGCGTCGAGGGTGGTGCTGACGGTCTCACGCTGGGTGAAGTCGCCGTCCCAGGTCGTGATTCCATCTTCCCCATCAAGAGAAGTATTCGACAGGGGAGGAAGAGAGAGCAAAAAATTGTGGAGGGTGCGGAGTTCGACGGCAGAGGGGGAGTCGTTTTCGATGAAGAATTCGTGGAGGGCGGTGTCTTTGGGCGAATAAAGGAGAACAGCCCGGGCCGGGAGGCCGTCGCGCCCGGCGCGGCCGGCCTCCTGGTAATAGGCTTCCAGCGTGCCGGGCATGGAGTAGTGCAACACGAATCGCACGTCGGGGCGGTCAATGCCCATGCCAAAGGCGTTGGTGGCGACGATGAGGGGCAGGTCGCCGGCCAGAAACGAGTCTTGAATTTGCGAACGGAGGTCGCTGTCGAGTCCGGCGTGATAGTGCTGGACGTTGAGGCCGAGGTTGGCGATCAAGGCGGCCACCTCTTCGGCCTCGCGCCGCGTGCCAACGTAAATGATCCCGGCGCCATCGGCAGTTTTCAAAAAATCGCGCAGCGTGTTTTGTTTGGCAATGAGCGAAGAGGGGGCGAACACTTCAAAGGTCAGGTTGGGACGATTGAAGCCGGTGATGATTTTTTCGGCGTGGGCGAGGCCGAGTTTGCGGATGATGTCGTCCTGCACGCGCGGGGTGGCGGTGGCAGTGAGGGCCAGCGTCACCGGCTCGCCGAATTCGCGCCGGGCTTGGGCGATATGAAAATAGTCGGGACGGAAGTCGTGGCCCCATTGCGAGATGCAATGAGCTTCATCTATGGCGAGCAGGCTGAGGCGCGCTTTGGCAATGGCTGCGCGGAATGGACGACTGCGAAGCCGTTCGGGCGCGACGAGGACAATCTTGTATTTGTTGCTGGCGAGGTCGCGCAGTCGGCGGGCGGCTTCGGCGGTGGAGAGGCTGGAGTTGATGAAGGTGGCGGGGATGTCGCGGCGGCTCAACCCGTCAATCTGATCCTTCATCAGCGCGACGAGGGGTGAGATGATGAGGGCCGTGCCAGGCGAGAGTAAAGCCGCCAATTGATAGATCAGCGACTTGCCCGATCCGGTGGGCATGACGACCAATGTGTCGCGCCCGGTCAGCACGTGATTGAGCGCCGCTTCCTGCCCGGGGCGGAAGTCGGGGTAGGCGAAGTAGTGGTGGAGAGCGTCGCGGGGGGTCACGACTCGGCTTCTTCGCCCTCGATGGCGACCTCCCCCTCCTCGTCCGACTTGCGGTCGAGCATTTGCATTTGCCGGGCCACGACCTGGGTGCGGTAGTGCATTTCGCCTTTGTCATCCGTCCAGCGGTCGGTCTTGAGGCGGCCGGAAATGTAGACCAGTCGGCCTTTGCTCAGATATTGCTGGCAGACCTCGCCCAGCCGGTCCCAGGCTTCGACGAGGAACCAATCCGGTTCATTGGCCCCACGCCGGTTGACGGCCAGGGTGAAGTGGCAGACTTTCTTGCCGGTCGGCGTGAAGCGCGTCTCCGGGTCTCTGCCGAGATTGCCGATAAGTTGTACCTGATTGAGAGCGGGCATGGCGGCCTCCTGTGGGGTGATGTGGTGGGCGTATTCCCAAAAATGCGCCCAAAGAAAAGCTATCTAAAGTGTATTATACTCTCGCCATGCCCGAAATCCCCGAATATGCCCAGCGAATGCTCGCTCAGGCCCGCGACGAAGGCCAATGGTATTGCGGCCAGCCCGACGCGGCGGCGCTGTGCTACGAAGTGCTGGCCCTCTTCCCTGATTGCCGCGAGGCCGCTGATCTGATCTACGAATTATTCTGCGACGAGTGGTTGATCTACGACAACCGCAATGCCATTCAGCAACACATTGACGAATGGGACGACCGCCCCTGGCAACACCGCCGGCGGATGGCGCTGTCGTTCCGCTTTATGAGCCGCTGGGAGGGTTGGCATCGCGAGTACGACAAGGGCCACAAGGCCGAACGCGAAGGCCCCAAGGACGTGCGCGAGATTTTGCACCAGGGCAAAGATCAACTGTTGAGCGCCTACTGCCTCGGCGACGAAGAGTGCGCCAACTTCGCCTGGCCGCTCTTCACCGAAGCCATCGAAAAATCAAACGACCCGCACGCCACAATGTTGTGGGTGGGCAAGCAATACGCCGATCATGGCTTCTTTGCCGACTCGGTGGAAGTGCTGGCCGAGTTATGTTCACGTTTCAAAGACGAAGGCGCCAAACGACTGCTGGCTGAAGTACGCTGGTGGGGCGATAATGTCCATCGCTTGCCGTGGCTGCCGCCCGCCGGAGATGGCCGCCGCTACCGCCGCATGATGATGTTGATTGATCCCAAGCGATATGAGGAAGAAGAGAAGGGTTGGGAAGGAGTGCGGGAGAAAATGCGGGCCAACAACCCACACTGGTTTAAGAATCCAACCACCCTCTCCCCGGAGATGGCCTCCCTGGTGGCCTCAGCCTTGCCTGCCGAGACGCCCGCCCCCGTTCCCTCCACTGTAGATTGGAGTTTCCTCGACACCGACGACGGCCAGCCCGGCGAACTGCCGGAGTGGGCCAAAAAACAGATCAAACTTTTTGGCCGCAACAAGAAGATGGTCGAAGAGATCGCCCAGATGCACCGCTGGAGCCGCCCGATCAAACCGCCGCCCACCCCGCCCCGTTACGACCCCGACGAACCACCTTTCGACCCCGAAGAACTGGGCGACCTGACCCTGGATGATCTCGAAGACTTCAATTTGGGTGATGAAGAGTGACGTCATCCACGCACTACAACGAATTGAAGGATATAACGAATTTCGTCTGTCAACCATTCGTTCCTTCCCCTAATTCGCTGTAGTGCTCTTCATTGTGCCCCTCCGTCGTCCATTCCATCTCGCCCTCCTCGCCGTCCTGTGCGCCGCATTTTTGCGTTTTCATTTGCTTGGCGTCGCGCCGCCCGGCCTGCACTACGACTTCGCCGCCAACGCCATCATTGCAGACTCCATCGCCTTCAACAACTGGCGCGAAGTTTTCATTACCGCCTACACCGGCAAGGAGGTGTTGTTCTTTTACACCGCCGGGCTGATCTTCAAACTTATCGGCTCGTCCATCTTTGCCCTGCAACTCACCGCCGCAATTTACGGCGTGCTTGGCATTGCTTCGTGCTATTTCGCTGCGCGCCAATTGCTGTGGGCGGACCAGGACTCCAAATGGATCGCAACCTTTGCCGCCGCCATTCTGTCCTTCACCTTCATGCACCTCGTCTGGTCGCGCTACGGCGAGCGGGCCACCACCGAGCCATTCGTGCAGGGCCTCGCCGTCGGCTTCCTCTTTCGCGGACTGAGAAAATTGAACCGCGAAGGCGCGGCCCTTGCGAAGCAAGGGGTGGACGCAAAGAAGAAAAAGAATAATAGCTTCGCGCTCTGTGCATCAGTGATGCCTGCGCCTTTGCGGTTAGATATGGTTTTAGCCGGAGCCTTCACTGGTCTGGCCGCCTACACCTACCTCGCCGCCCGCCTCTTCCCCATCCCCATCGCCATCACCCTCCTCGCTTTCCTGATCGAGGAAGCCCGCCACCCAACCACCCAACGCCCCAAGCGCCTAACCGCTCGCCTCACACAGCTTGCCATTTATTTGATCGCCGCCGCCTTCGTCTTCGCCCCCCTCGGCCTCTTCTTCCTCCAACACCCCGAAGCTTTCCTCATCCGCGCTGATCAACTCACGCCGAGAGAGGGTGAGGGCAACTTATTGTTACAAGGCATCACCGGCGCGCTGGGCATGATCTTCATCTCCGGCGAACCCTACGACCGCTTCAACATTCCGGGCCGCCCCATCTTTGGCCCGCTGCTCGGATTCTTTTTCATCATCGGCCTCGTCATCATCATCCGTAACCTCTGCCGTTTCTCTCGTTTGTCGTTTGTCGTTTCACTTTTCACCCTCGTCTACACCCTCACTTTCCTCGTCCCCACCGCCATCTCCGTCCACGACATCTTCCCCTCCAACGTCCGCTCGATGGGCTTGCTGCCCATCCTCATAATCTTTCCCGCCCTCGGTATTGTGAAAACGGGTAATTGGTTATTAGTAATTGGTAATTGGCGTTCAAAGTCTAGTCTCCAGTCTCCAATAACCAATAACCAATTACTAATTACTTCTTACTTCATTACTCTTCTCACTGGCGCAATCACAACTGGTTATGCATACTTTTACGTTTGGGCCGTCGCCCCTGGCCTCTATTTCGCCAACGACACCGACCTCGTGGACGCCTCCCGGTGGCTTAACACCCAAGACACCCAAAACACCAGCGTCTACCTCTCCGCCATTCACTATCGCCACCCCACTGCCGCCTATCTCGCCCGCGACTTTCCCTCGTTCCGCTGGTCCACCGGCGGGCAGGCGATGGCGATTCCCGATGGCCCAGCCCTGTACGTCTTCCCCCACGCCGCCCCGCCGCCCGAAGATTGGATCGCGCAATGGCCGCCGCCAATGGCGGCCCCCCTCGGCCCGGACGGAACCCCGGACTTCCGCGCCTATCGTTTTGAGTCGGCCCCGGCGCTGCCAGATTTTATTCCGGCCTCGGCCAACTTCGGCAACCTCATCGCCGTCACCGGCTATCGCCATCCCGAACCCGGAGTCGTGGATGTTCGCTTGCGCGTCCTCAACCTGCCCGACCAGCCCGACTATCGCCTCGTTGCTGATCTGGTAGACATCGCCGGTTATCGTTGGACACAGACGTTCAACGACTCATACTTCGCCGAGCAATGGCAGGTGGGCGAAACTATTTTGATGCGACTGAAGTTTCCGACTCAAATTGGCCGCCCCCCCGGCAATTACAAATTACTAATTACGATTTACTCTCCCACCGCCAACCTCAATCTCCCGGCGATCACTCTCGATGGCTATGCCGCCGCCTACGCCGCCCTGGGCCCGATCCTGTTCCCGCGCTCCGAGCCGCAATCCATTGCCGAACCGCTCGTCACCATCAGCGGCCTCAACCTGATCCACCTCGACCCGCCGCCCATCACTATTCGCCCTGGCGAGTCTTTGCTCTTCACCCTGCACTGGCAAACTCAATCTCCAATCCCCAATCCCCGATTACTAATTACCAAACTCAACGAAATCGAAATTGAGTCTGGCAATCCGGCGCACAATACCTATCCCACAACTCAATGGCGCCCCGGCGAGATCGTCATTGACCGCCACAGTCCGCGCCTTCCGCGCGATCTGCCAGCGGGCAAATACAATGTTACCGTCAACGACTTTTTGATTGGCACCGTCGCAGTACAAGCGATGGATCGCCAGTTCACGCCGCCCACTCCCTCCCAATCTCTAATCTCTAATTACCAATCTCTTTTTGAACTCATCGGCTATGACCTCGCCGACTCCTCCCTCACCCTCTACTGGCGCGCCCTGAAAGAAACCGGGACTGACTACACCTTCTTCGTCCATGTGCTGGATGAGAACGGCCAAATCATCGCCCAGCGCGACACGCCACCGCAGAACGGGAACTATCCCACCTCGCTGTGGGTGAAAGACGAATATGTTGTTGACGCCATTCAGATTCCGACAGCGGGCGCTTCAATTGAGATTGGCTGGTATGTGGCCGAGACGGGGGAGCGGTTGAAGACGGACGAAAGGGATTCGGTGAGGATTACACCATGAGATTATTTCTGCGGATAATTCACTACCATCGTTGACGGCTCAACTTCAAACTCCACAATGTCGGCGGCAGAGCGGATCGAGTCAGCTTTATAACTCGCATCCACTTTCACCCACTGCACAACCCAAAAATCGCTGTAGCCCGCCGAGCCACGTGAGGCGCTGAACACAAAATGCTGGCTGGGGACAAGTTGCGACTGGCCGCCAGCCGCATCGAAGCCGGTCACAAAAACGTATACTTTGCCCGGCTTGGCGCTTGTGACCCCAAAATCGAAATACACGACCGGCGTTCCATTTACCCAACCTTTGATTAACTCTTTCGAGTTATCAGCCAGTGACGACCCCGGCGGCACAAAAGGACAATTGACCAGCATCGGCTTCTTTTCGATCGTCAGCCCGCTTTTTTGCAGCGCCTCGATTGATGTGATGCTGTTCGGCGCATAACCCGCCGCAGGCTTAATGAAAAACACTTGCCACAAATCGCTGTAGCCGGCATCGCCCGGCGCCGAGTCAAACAAACTGGCCTGCCCTTCCAACTTAATCGGACTCCCATCGTCGTTGACGCCGGTGGCGAACACCCATACCGGCTCAACCAGCACTCGCGCCGCATCATCCGGGTTGAGCAGCGTATTCGTGCCGAGGTTGTAATACTGCGCCGCCCGCCCCTCGAACCAACCGCTCTCCACTGCATACACCCGCGCCGTCTCGCCCACCAGCCCCGCTGTCGGAAATGGCGGATCGATCTGCGCGGGCGCAGGGGAGGCGGGGGTGCAGGCCGCCGCCAATATGATGATCAATGCCAAAGCGAGTCTCATAACATCCTCAAAGGTATAATCGGCCAACCCGAATTGATTTTATCTTTCAAAGGAGGAGAAGGGAATGAATAAAGCATTAAAGTGGCTCGGCGGGATCGTGATCGGGCTGGCGGTCTTGGTCGTTGCCGCCATCCTGATCCTGGGGCTTTTGCCCACCCCGGTGGACGTGCCACCCAAGCCCGCCCCCAGTTTCATCGGCGCCCCCGACGGCGCGCCGACGACGGCCCCGCTGGAAAGCAATCGGACGATCCCGGTTCGGGCGGGCGAGTCGATTCAGTCCGCCATTGATGGGGCCAAGCCCGGCGACGTCATTGAAGTCGAGTCTGGAATCTATCACGAAGCCCTCAAGGTCAGCACCCACAACCTCACCTTGCACGGCCAGAGCGTCGACCCGGCGGGGTGGCCGATCCTCGACGGCGAAAGCAAGATGGACAACGGCGCGTTCGTCACCGGCAGTTTTTTCACCATCGAGCGTTTTCAAATCCGCAACTACACTCAGAACGGCGTGATCTCGCAAGGCACGGTTGGCCCGGTGTACCGCGACTTGATCATTGAGGACCCCGGCGAGTACGCCCTCTTCCCCATCCTTAGCACGGATGTATTGATCGAGCGGGTGAAAGCCAGCGGCGCGGCCGACTCGGCGCTGTACGTCGGCGAGTCCAAGGATATCATCGTCCGCGACAGCGAGCCATTCCAAAACGTGACCGGCATCGAGATCGAAAACTCAGTGAACGCCGTGGTGGAAAACAATTACGTCCACGACAACACAGCGGGCATTCTCGTGTTTCTTTTGCCGCACAAGAATGCCAAGGATGGTCACAACACGAAGGTGATCAACAATCGGGTGGAGAACAACAACACGCCTAACTTTGCCACCCAGGGCATTGTGCGAGAAGTGCCGCCCGGCATAGGCATCCTCATTTTGATCGCGGATGGCACGGAGGTGACGGGCAACACCCTTAGCGGCAACAACTCGGTGGGGCTGGCGGTGGTGTCGGCAGACATCTTCTTCAAAGACACCAGCGACTTTGATATTCCCTTAACTCCGGAACAGACGTGGGTTCACGACAACACCTATCGCAACAATGGCGCCAAGTCCGCCGACTTTTTGGTGAAGGCCGGTTTGCCAGGGGTGGATGTGTTGTGGGACGCCGGGGCCTGGGACAACACCTTCGACGAGTCGAACATCAAAGCCTTTCCCGTCCTGCCCTCCTCCGCCTGGCCGGGCGTGTTGAAGAAAGCAGTGTGGCAGGTGCTGCAATTGGCAAAGTAAAGTTGAAGTGTCAGGGTGTCAAAGTGTCCTCCGCCAAACTGACACTCTGACACTCTGACACTTCGACACTTTGACACCTCCATGCTTGTCACGCTGATCGCCCTCGCCCTGCTCTTCGGCTTCCTCAACGGCTTCAGCGACAGTTCGAGCATCGTGGCCACGGTGATTGCCTCGCGAGCCATGTCGCCACGGCGGGCGCTGGCGATCACAGCGGCCTCTGAATTCATCGGCCCGTTCCTCTTCGGCGTGGCGGTGGCTAACGCAGTGGGTCGGGGATTGGTGGAACCGGCAGCCGTCACGTCCTCAGTCGTCATCGCCGGGGTCGCCGCCGCTATTTTGTGGAACCGAGTCACCTGGCTATTATCCCTGCCCTCGTCATCCTCCCACGCATTGGTGGGCGGGTTGATGGGCGCGGCGATCTTGTCGGCGGGCGTCAGTGTAATCAACCTGTGGGGGCTAATCAAAATTTTGCTGGTGCTGTTCACCTCGCCGCCGCTGGGGTTTGCCGTCGGGTTTGGCCTGATGCGCCTGATTTTGTTTCTGGCCCAGTCGGCCACGCCGCGCATCAACGACTGGTTTCGTCAGGGGCAGTTGTTCACCGCCGTAGCCCTGGCCCTCAGCCACGGCGCGAACGACTCGCAAAAGACGATGGGTATCATCACCATGGGCTTGGTGACGGCGGGGCAACTCTCGTCGTTTGAGGTGCCACTGTGGGTGGTGGCCGCCAGCGCCGCGGCCCTGGCTCTGGGAAGTTCGCTCGGCGGGTGGCGGCTCATTCGCACCCTCGGCGGCCGCATCTACACCATCCGCCCGGTGCATGGCTTTGCCTCGCACATCGCTTCGAGCCTCGTCGTCGTCGGCGCAGCCCTGACCGGCGGGCCGGTGAGCGCCACCCAAGTGATCGGCTCTTCCATTATGGGCGTGGGATCGGCGGAGCGACTCTCGAAGGTGCGCTGGGATGTGGCGCGGGAAATGTTAGTCGCCTGGGGGCTGACCATCCCGGCGGCCATGGCGTTGGGGGCCGGGGCCATGTGGGGGATGAGGATGTTGGGGTTTTGAATCGTTCAATCGCCAAAAAGAATAAAGGGTGCGCCAGGCGGTGAAAAATTGTCCCCAGTGCGTAACTCCTAAATATTGAATCGAATCGAGATGAACCATGAAACGTTTTTTTCTTCAATTCCTCCGTCGTAAACCGGATGTCTTTCTACCCCTGCTGATCAAGCAGGCCGAATACACCGTGCAGGGGCTGATGGGCTTGCAAGCCTACATGCGCGAGCCACAGGCCGAAGTCGCCCAGCGCGTCAAACTCATCGAAAAGGATGCCGACGAAGTGCGGCGGATTCTGATTGACGAACTGAACCGCAACTTCGTCACGCCCATTGACCGCGAGGACATCTTCGCCCTCTCGCGGGCCATTGACGACGTGTTGGACTACGCCGACACCACGACCGAGGAGATGGCGATGCTGGGAGTCCAACCCAACCCTTACCTGACTCGCATGGCCTCCCTGCTCACCGACGCCGCCGACGAAATTCACAAAGGCGTCCTGCGCCTGCGCGATCATCCCAACGTGGCGAACGATCATGCGGTGCGGGCCAAAGCGCTGGAGAACCGGGTGGAGAACGTCTACCGCGAAGCTATTGCCGCGCTGTTCGTCGGGCCGAAGGATGTGCACGATGTGGTTGAGATGTTGAAGTTGCGGGAAATTTACCGCCACCTCTCCAACGCCGCCGATCGGGGCGACGAGGCGGCCAATGTGATCGGGGATATTGTGGTGAAGAAGGTGTAGGGGCAAACCTGTGTGTTTGCCCCTATGGGCGAACACATCGGTTCGCCCCTACGTGGAGAGGAACACCTCATCCCCTACCGCAACCGTTGTGATTTGAGTCTCTGCCAGCGCGCAATAAAACCCGCGCCGGCCATCGTCGAGAAACTGCAATGCCTGCTTAATCGCCTCCGGCTCAGTGGCATGCGAGGCGTATTTGCTGAACGGCTGGCAGGGATGGGCGACGACGACCCCCCTCAGCCAGATCAGATCGCCGGTCTTCGCCGACCGGATGGCGATCCCCGGGGCAACGGCCTCCAACGGGAGACGGCCTTCCCCGGCGACCAGAATGTTTTCTCCCCCGCACCCGTTGTACAAGTGATCACCATTTCCAAATCGCTCACGAATCGCAGCGTAGTGCGAAGTGAAGTTGACCGAGAGATCGTTTTCGCCGTCGGCGTTTTTTGAGTTGGGGTGGTTGGCGTTATGAACGTCGAAAACATCGCCCTCGGGCAGGCGAGCCAGCGCGCCCTGCGGCGTCAGAGTCAATTCACTCACCGCCATCAGCGGCGAGGGGTCGTAATAGCGATTCGGTTTCTCGCCCAGCGACAGAGTCGAGCGTTGTAGTTGCAGGCGGACGATTTTGCCAATGGGGCGGAGAGAAGTATCGGGCATAGCAAAGATTATCTCGCTCGGACTTCGTTCACCGTGTCGGACAGACGACGAATGCCCTCGTCAATTTCGGCCGGGGTCAGGGCGCAATAGGGCAAGCGCAGGAATCGCTCGCCGCCGCCATCGGGAAAGAAGGCCAGGCCATCGGCCAGATTCAGGTTGCGCTTGCTCGCGGCGGCCCGCACCTCGGTGGTCAGCGTCCCCTCCGGCAGAGTCACCGAGATGAAGAATCCGCCATCGGGCCGGGTGGCGACGGCCTCGGGCATGTAGTTATCAATGGCGGCCAGACAGGCTTCGAGACGGGGCGCATACAACGCCTTCAGTTTTTCAATTTGAGGCGGCAACAACCCGCGCCGGCACCATTCGTAAGTGATGCCGTGAGCGAAGTAGCCAGGCGAGATGTAGGTATCCTCGGCCACCTTCGCCACCTTGGCCAGCGTTTCGGCCTCCCCCAGCATGAAGCCGACGCGCACGCCGGGGGCGATGAGTTTGGTGAACGAACTCATGTGCAGGGTGCGATGCGGGGCCAGTGAAAACAGAGTCGGCTCGTCGGTTCCGCGATAGCGCAGAAGGCGATAGGGCGCATCTTCGAGCAGGAGGAAGTTGTAGCGCTCGGCCAGTTCGACGAGGCGGCGGCGCTTCGCGCCGGAGCAGGTTGCGCCCGCCGGATTTTGAAAATCGGCAATGATGTAGAAGAATTTGGGGATGTGAGTCTGGAGCGCGGACTCGAGGGCGTCTAGGTTTGGCCCGTCGGGTTCTAAGGGGATGCCGACTATCTGAGCTTTATGCCGCCGCAACAGGGTGAGCGTGCGGTCGTAAGTGGGCGACTCGGTGAACACCACATCACCGGGTTGAATTAAGTGGCGGCAGAGGAACTCGACCAGTTCGAGCGAGCCATTGCCGGTGAGGACTTGATTCGATTGCACGCCCTGCCATCCGGCCAGCCATTCGCGCAAGGGCGCAAAGCCCAGCGCCGGGCCATACTGCATGATGGCCGCGCCGTTCTGTTTGAGAATCGTGTTGGCGGCGTCTATGATGTCGTCGATAGGGAACGACTCGTTGGCCGGGACGCCGCGGGTGAAGTTGATGGGTTGTGGTTCGGGCATGAGGGACTCCTGTGCGGGAGTGATTCTACCCTGAGGAAACGTCAAACGACAAACGTCAAAGGTGACCAATTACCAATCACCAATTACTTTTCACTTTTTACGAGATACGTTAATGCTTGAAGCGCCAACACATACGACCGCCAGCCAAAGCCTTTGATCGAACCGACGCAAACGGGGGCAATGAGGGACTTGTGGCGGAATTCTTCGCGGGCCTCGGTGTTGGACAGGTGACATTCGATGACGGGCAGGCCGATGGCGCTGACGGCGTCGCGCAACGCCACTGAGGTGTGGGTGAACCCGCCGGGGTTGATGATCACGCCCGCCGCCCATGTTCGCGCCTCGTGCAGGGCGTCAATCAACGCGCCTTCGTGGTTCGATTGAAACGTCCGCACTTCGAGGCCGAGCCTTTCGCCTTCGGCTTTGAGGGCGGCGTCAATGTCGGCCAGTGTGGTCGCGCCGTACACCTGCGGCTCGCGCGCGCCGAGCAGGTTGAGGTTGGGGCCGTGCAGAACCAGCACTCCCCTGGGCTTTTTGGTTTTTGGCTTTTGGGATTTTGATTTTAGATTGGGCATCTTAGCCTGCCACTGCTCTCAGTTTGCTTTCGTAATCTTCCTTGACGACGAAAAGAAACAGACACTTGCCGCCACTGCGGCTTTCCCATAGATTGCCGACGGCGATCTTTTGGCGGTTGTCGCTTTCTTTGGACAATGCGCCTTTGTATTCCACGACCAGGAGGCGATCGTCATCGAGCAGAGCCACGAAGTCAGGATAGAACTTGTCGGTGGGAGTCGGGAGCCAGAAGGAGAACTGCGGTTGGCGCTCCAGGTTGCGAACCCAATATTTCACTTTGGGCAACGACTCGAGGAATTGGGCGCAGAGGGCTTCTTCGCCGTTCAGCTTGCCAATGGCGCGATAATAGTGTTTGGGGAAGCTCGCGCCCTCGTACAGTTCATTGGCCGGGTACAGATCGCGGTTAAAAGTAAAGACTCGCTGCTCGCTCACTTCAAGCGGGCTGGGCGCAGAACCAAAGAGCGTTTGCTGATAGGCCGCACTCGCCGCCTGATCGCGATGGGCTTTGATCTTCTGTGTCGCGGCGGCCAGCAGGCGATAACGTTCCCGCGAGAGGTGTTCCAGGGTCAGGCCGCGCCGATCCATCAGCTTGTTGAGCAAGCCCAGCAAAAATTGGTGAGCCTCCGCTTGAGAAATGTCGCGCCGATTCGGGAGGCGCTCGTCCAGCCATTTCACCAACTCGGCCAGGGTGGTCGTCTGGCCGGTGTTGAGCAGGCCCATCTGCTCGCTGAGTTCGCTGACAAAGCGTCGCGTCAACCGGCCCTGCTCGGTCACATCCACTTCAAAGGCCTTGTCTGCCGCCGCCGAGTCGGGAAATTCATCCTGGCTCAGAGTCGAGTCGTAGTTCGACAACCGCCAGGGGAAATCGAGTTCACGGCCTTCGGGAACGGGCAGAAGTTCATCGTCGAGCCAGAAGGCCAACTGCGGCACTGATAGAGTCTGACCGCGCTCGGCGGGGGTTTGGCGGGCGGCGTCCAGCGGGGCAAACAGCGGCCCCAGGCTATCGGCGAGCGGCGGTTGAATGGCTTGCACTTCGGTTTGCGCTTCAAAGCGGTTGAAGCCGTTGGCTTCGAGGGCTTCGGTCAGGCCCTGAACGGATTGCGCGGCCTGGGTGAATTTTTGCGAGGTGACAAAGGCGTAAGCATGATTGAGGGCGGCCTGCTGTTTGCGGGTCGCTTTGGGCATCCGCAAGATGCGGCCCAAAATTTGCTCGACGGCGGTTTGCGCGCCCAGCTCGGCTACCGAACACAGCACATAGGCAAACGGACAATCCCAACCTTCGCGCAAGGCCTGCACGGTGACGTCGCCCACTGTGCCAGCGAGCGCCTGGCGGTAGGGATGGCGCAAGTTGTTGAGGGCGGCCAGGGTTTGATCCTTGATGGTGTTGGTGGGCGTAAGCCACAGCACAAGGCAGCGCTCGCTCTGCAAAAATTCGCGGGCGGCAATGGAGACGGCGTGACAAGCCAAAAGCGTTTTGCCGCCGCCGGTGGGGAGCCGCAAGCAGACATAGGGCAGGCCGGGCAGTTGCGGCACCGAATGATAGGGCCGTTCGGTTTGATAGATGAAGGCCTTCTTGGGATCGCCTTCGGCGCGGGCCAGGGCCAGATAGTCGCGTAGGGCCTCGAGGGCGGTTTGTTGGTAGTGTTTAGGCGTAAGCATGAAATTTTTTGCTTCAGGTGACTGTCAGGGGGCGCTTACGTCTTGAAAACTCAGCGCACCCGCCGCCCCCTGACAGTCACCTTCTCACCCCGCCTTCACCTCATACGGCACTTGCTTGAACACAATGTTGCGCGCTTGTAGTTGCGTGAGCGAGAGGCGACAGGCATCAGCGTACACGATCTTTGGACCGTCGTGCGCCTTCAACTGTTTGAGAGCCGCCAGAGTCAACACGGCCTCAACTTCCGGCCCGCTCCATAGCAGATAATAGGCCGAGCCGTTCAACAGGCCGATAAAGGGTGTGCGCCCGGTAACTCTTTTCGGGAGTGGCTCGCCGGTCTCGGTGAAAAAAATATGGTGGGCCAGATCGCCAAACTTCACCTTATCCCGAATCTGCCCGCGCTCGTCGAACAACGACTCGCCCAAGGTGCAGTAGCGGAAGCCGCCGCCGAGGCCCTCGCTGGCCTCCTCGTCAGACCTCACAGGTCTCAAAGACCTGTGAGGTCTGGGTTCGATAACTCGCCGCAATCGCTCCGCCGTAATCTCCCGGCAAATCTCCGGCGCCATCTCAATCAAAATGAAGCGCCGGTTGCCGCCGTCTTCTTTGTTCATTTGCAAAACCGCGTGGCCGGTCGTGCCGCTTCCGGCGAACGAGTCCAATACCAGCGAGTCTTTGTCGGTGGCGATTTGTAGGATGCGTTGGATGAGGCGGGTGGGTTTGGGGGTGGAAAAGACCTCTTCCGCATGCGGCAGAAGCGCCACGACTTCCTTCTTTGCTTCCTGCGTGTTGCCCACTTCCTGATGAAACCATATCGTTTGAGGAACAACACCTTCTTGGACTTCAGATAAAAAGCGTTTCAAGCGAGGAACATTGTTGCCATCAGCCCCCCACCAAATTCGATTGTCTCTAACTAATTCATCGAAGTTTTCTTTTGACACTCGCCAATAAGTGCCTCTGGGTGGGCCAGGAATAACACGGCCAGAAGGTGCTGTTATGGGATAGATGCCCAAACTGTAATAGTTACGTGCTGAGAGATCGCTTGAGGCCCATAGGCCGCGAGGGTCATTATCAGGATTCTTATACCTTTGATCGTGTGCTTCTGTTCTAACTAATAAATTGCGTTGCCATGTGTCAGCATTCTTAGCATAAAGCAGAACGAAATCGTGATTGGCTGAAAAGTGACGAGCAGAACTTTTCGGAGAAAATATCTTCTGCCACACTATTGTGGCCACAAAATTCTGCGCTCCAAAAACCTCATCCATCATGGCGCGTAAGTGCGCCGCTTCATTGTCGTCAATGCTAATGAAGATCGCGCCGTCGTCGCGCAAGAACTCGCGCAGGAGTTTGAGGCGCGGGTACATCATGCACAGCCACTTGTCGTGGCGGCTCAAGTCTTCGGCTTCGCCGCCCACGGCCGCGCCCAGCCACTTCTTGATCTCCGGGCTGTTCACGGCGTCGTTGTAGACCCAGCCCTCGTTGCCGGTGTTGTAGGGCGGGTCAATGTAAATGCACTTCACTTGTTTGCGGTAATAGGGGAGCAGGGCTTTGAGGGCCTGCAGGTTGTCGCCCTCGACGAGGAGGTTGCCCTGGCCGGCTTCGCCCACGGAGAGATCGCCCTCGCAATGCAGGAGGCGATAGGGGACGGTTTGATCGTGATTGAGGACGGCGTCCTTGCCGATCCAGTTGAGGGTGGGCATGGTGCGCCGGATGATAAATCATCCGGCCCAAAAAACAAAGTCAGCCGATCACCACGCCACCCCTCGCGCGGCCCGCTCCATCTCCCGGATCGGATCGTAATCGGCATCGTCCACCAGCGCGAAGTGCGAGTAATGGGCGGCAGAGAGGATGGCCTGGCCCTGCGGGTCGCGGCCCATGTCGGCGAAGAGTTGGCGCAAGCGGTCACGCAAATCGGCGGGCAGGTCGCGGCGCACGACCCAGGGTGGTATAGGGCTGGGGCCGAAAGTTTCGATGATCCGGATCAGCGAAGCCAGTTCGGGGCGGTGGCGCAGTTCTGTTTCCAGCACGGTACTGTCAATGGCCGAGGCCTCAATCTGCCCATCCAGAATCATTTGCAGTGATTTCTGGTGCGCCCCGGACTCGACGACGCGGCCAAAGTAGCCGCGCTGGTGGCCGCGCCGGGCGAGATAGTAGAGGGTGACGTTATGCCCCGAGTGCGAACCCGGTTCGTTGTAAGCCCACGATGCGCCGCGCAGATCGTCAAACGAGTGAAAAGGGCTGTCGGCGCGGACGACGACATCGGAGAAATAGACTGGGCGGTTTCCGTAGCGGGCGGCGGCCATCACCGGGGCGGCGAGCAGTTCAATTGCCGGACTCTCAACGTCCACTTTCCATACATAGGGCAGGCCGCAAATCCAGCAGGCGTGGACCTCGCCGTCGTCCAGCATTCGCTCACGTTCCTGCCAGCGCACGTCGGCGACAAATTCGGCGGCGATGTTTAGTTTCTGGGAGACGTAGCGGGCGAGGGCCTGGCCGATGGGGTCGGCGTTGGGGGCCTGACAGGAACTGAACTTGAGGGACTGCATGGATTGTCAGTCGCGCGTAATGTAGGGCCTCGTGCCCGTCGCCCACAAGGGGCTAGGCTACGAATTTGCTGATCAGGTTGAGGAGGCCGTCGCCCATGTGGGTGGCGGCCTCCCCCCTTTGTGGCGCGATTATTATAGCCCGCCCGGCGCGGGCATCAGCCCCATTTGTTGCATGATGCCGATGGCGTCTTCCACGCCGAAGTGTTCGACGATCTTGCCATTCTGAATGCGGACAACGTACTGGCCGGAGATGCGGAACGATTTACCGTTGGGCGGCACGCCGAAGGCTTCCTTCTGGGGGGTGGCGCTGACGGCGACACGGGCGGCAACGTAATCGCCCTCGGCAATCAAGTCTTCGATAGCCGTCTGAAGGTTCGGCCAGGCATCTATCGCCAGGCGGTGCATTTGCTTGACGCCCTCTAGCCCGGCGGGAAAACCGGGGAGCATGTTGGGGGTGGCAATGTCGGCGGCGACGACGGCATCGAGCGCATCGAGGTTGTTGGTGTTGTAGGCCTCTTGGTAGCGGCGGACGATTTGTTTGTTGGCTTCGGTGGACATGGGAATCTCCTGTAGCTAGAGTTGGGAGTTAGAGTTAGCCCGGCATCGGGATTGCGCCGATCTGCATCAGCAGGCCCAAGAGTTCAGCGTTGAGCCAGACTTCGACGACTTTATCCTCGGCCAGGCGGAAGGTGGCGAGGGCGGGCACGACCACCGGTTTGCCGGTCGGCGGCACACCCTGAAACTCGCCATTATGAGTGCCGCGCAAGCTGTGCTGAACGGCCACCTTATCGCCTTCTGCGACGACGACGTCAATCGGGAAGCGCGAGTCCGGGAAGGCATTGAGGAACACGCCGATGGCCTGCCGCCAGCCGTCGCTGTTCAACGGTTGCGGCCCGAAGCCATGCCACACCGCGCCCGGCGCGCAGTATGACAGCACGCCGTCCACGTCGCGTTGGTCAAGACGTTCCATCAATTGTTGGGCGATCAGTTTATTGGACATGGGAATCTCCTGTGTTTGCACTCACCCGAACCAGGCCTGCAATCGCGACGCCTCGAAGGCGCGCTTTTCGTTCAAGTATTGCGGCGAGGCCTCGGTGAGGGCAACTTCCGGCTCCGGCTCGGCCAGGAAGCGCCCTTGCACCATCATCGCCTGCCCTGCGCCCACTTCCAGATAACAGCCCCCTTCGCCCTTGAAGGTCGCGTCGGGGTCTTGCCCGGCAAACGTCGCGGCGATGCGGTCGGCGACGGTTTCACCCATCGCCTCGGCGAACACGCCCGCTTTGGGCAGGGGCTTGCCGTTCGCCATTGCAATCTGCACCACGTCGCCAATGGCATAGAGGCCGGGGAATTGAGTCTCCAGCGTGCGCGGGTTCACCGGCACCCAGCCCGAAGCATCCACCAGCCCGCTCCCCCGCACGACGGCCGGAGGCCGGTGGGGTGGCACAGCCAGCAGAAGATCGTAAGGCCGCCGCTTATCGGCGAACACCACTTCGCCAGCCTCGACCGCGGTGGCTTTGTGATTCGGCAGGAAGGTGATGGCGGCCTCGGCCAATCGGCTTTCGATCAAATCACAGCCCACTTGTCCGAGGATGGGCAGTGACATGGGTTGGGGAGTGAACACTTCGACATTGTTGGCTTTGAGGCCGCGGGCTTTCAAGGAGTCGTTGATCAGCAGGGCCATTTCGTAGGGCGCGGGCGGGCACTTGTAAGGCACGCCGAAGATGCCGATCAGCAACCGGCCGCCGCGAAATTCGCTCAGGGCCCGGGCGGCGCGGGGGATGTCCTGCGGATCATAAACGTTGAAGGCGTGTTGTCGCAGGCCCGGCACGGCCTCGGGCGCGAGTTCAGCGCCGAGGGCCACCACCAGGGCGTCGGCCTCGATCCGTCGGCCGCCTACGTCAGCCGCTCGCGCCTTTGGGTCTATGGCCGTCACCGACTCGCGGATCACTTGCACGCCGATCCGGGCCAGGCTGTCGAGGGGCCGTTGACCGGCTTCGAGCGGCGACTCGCCGACCAGGGCCCAGGTCTTGCGGAAGCCCACCATAAAATGGGCGCGCCGATCCACAAGAATCACTTCATCGTCCGGGGCCAGTTTCTGCTTGAGGCGGTGGGCGGCCGCCAGGCCGCCAAAGCCGCCACCTAAAATCAAAATTCGTTTCATCGTTGCCTCCGTTGGGTGTTGATTGAACAATTTTAGTCCCGATGAGCGATATTGTCGCCCATGTCGGGTTAATTTCAGGCGCAGGAAAATTTAGCAAGTTTTAAGGCCTCTATTCGTTTTGAGGAACGAATGAGGAACAAATGGTTTTTATGTAAATTTATCCAAAGGCGGGAATTGTGGTTCCTCAGGAGCCTTTGGCTCAGGGTTTATAGGGGGGTTGGCATTTTTGAAATACTCAAAGACCCCGCCTGCTTTTTCAATTTTATCCTGGACACCCGCTAGTATTCGTTGGAACCTGTTTGTTTTGGGGCCGAGGCGCAGGGCTTTGGTGCGTTGTAATTTTTCGAGGCGGCCACTGGACTGGCATAGGTGATGACGCGAATGGCGGTGAGGCGCTGGCTCAATGCAAGCGGGTTGTTTTTTGGGGTATGCAGTATGGAGGCGGCGGCGCGTTTAATCAGAACGCGGAGGAGGGTAATGTCGTCGTTGATTTCGTGCTGGTCAAATTTCTCCAAACGACGGCGTTCGTCAGAATTGAAGAGGGAGGCGTAGAAGCCGTGTTTGAGGGCATTGGTATTGGCGGGTTGCCCGCCGCGGGCCTTTTTGGCTGTTGGCGGGGGAGGAGGAGGCTCATTCATTTTTGCTTGTATTTCTTCCTCGGTGAAGCCCATTCCTTTAAGTAACTCAGCCCAGCGTTCATTGGATATCGGGGTGGTAGGCAGGATACCACCCACTTCATCAATTTGCGCCTGCCTTCTTCAGTGGTGGAGCCTATTCCTTTGAGGAAATCCACGAAGCGTTGATCGGAGTCCGGCACGGCTTGTAGGCTAAGGTTAGTGTGGTGCAGGCTATCGAGACGGGCAAGGGCCAATGAGACTGTGTGCAGAGCAGAAATATTCTCTTGAAAGGACAGGTTTTGGTCGGGCTGAATGTCCGAGGCGATACTGGCAATCAGAACGCGGAGGAGGTTTATTTCGTCCTGGACCTGGCCTCGTCTGTCGGGGGATGAAATTTCGAGTCCTTCGGACTTGCGAAAGGCGGCGCTATAGAAGCCTTGTTCATAGGCGTTCTTATTGCCGGGTTGGGCGCCGCGTTTGCGCTTTTGGGGCGGGGTCAGGGTCTTTTTCGGGGGGAGAGGGGGGATTGGGGTTGGGCATGGTGTTGTTTAAGCGGGAGTCATGCGCTTCAGTGGTTTCTCGACCACGAATTTCACGAATTCCACGAAGTTTAGGGTTGTTTGAGCAATTGTTTTAAATTATAGAACGGACGAGCGAAATACGCGAATCAGAGATTAATTTGGGCGTATTTCAGTTTGGCGGCAATGTGGCGAATAAATTCGCGGCGAAATGCGCCAAGTCCATCCTTCGGCAAGCTAAGGACAGGCTTTTCATGACTAAAGAAAAAAACCTGACAACTCAATGAACCTGGCCGCCCCGGCCAGACACTCTTCACGCAAGCGCGCGTTCTCGGGCGAGTTGTCAAGCCTGGCGGCGAGCGACTGCACGATCTCGGCGGCCTTTTGTTTTTCGCCCAACGCCGCATATAGTGGCCATAGTTCGCCGGGGAGGCTGAGGGCCTCTGCAATTGAGGCCGCCTCTCGTAAATAGGCCTCCGCCTCCTCCGCCTTTCCCTCCCATTGATCGAGTAGAGCCAACGCGCAGATATGGAATGTGATACCGCCGCTTGCCGTTCACTCGTTCGCCGCAACGCCGCACATCGGCGCGGGCAACATCGGCCTCATCGTCACGCAACAGGGCTTCGGTCGTCGCCCACAGAGTCAACGCGGCGAGTTTTTCGCGTGGGTGCGGTTCGGGATGCAGGGCGAGATGAGATATGCCAGAAGCGACTCGGCTTTGCGTCTGGGCAGACGAATCGGCCCGGAGTCAGCGTCAAGATTGATCGCTCATTTCCAATATTCTGTCACTGCCTGACGTGGACAATCGCAAAAACTCA
>Ga0247727_10003304_pt1 | contig 35813 bp, 32 predicted proteins | sample WisWelCaveWW1625_FD_202498 | JGI IMG/M metagenome (GOLD analysis project Ga0247727, IMG submission 202498) | Biofilm microbial communities from Wishing Well Cave, Virginia, United States - WW16-25 | ecosystem: Environmental > Aquatic > Deep subsurface > Groundwater > Cave microbial mat | place...
CGGGGCTGCGGTTTCGTTTCGAAATGTTCTCGTCCGACTTCGACGCGTACGCGATCGTCGAAGACCCGATGGGCAACCGGGTGGCGTACGACGACGACAGCGGCGGGAATCGCGACGCGCGGCTCAGCTACACGTGTGCCGGGAGTGGGACCTATCGGCTGGTCGCGACGCGGTTCGGGTCCGCGTCCATGGGGAGCTACCGGATTCGCGTGACCATGGAAGGCTCGGGCGTGATCGGCGGCCGGCCCGGCCCCCCCGGCCGACCGGTCAGCCCGGTCAACGCTAAACGCCCTTCTCCTCGATCAGCTTGAGGAGCGCCGCGGGCGTCTTGACCTCGAGCATCCGGCGCGGGACGTCTTCTTCCTTGGAGAACTGAGCGATCTTCCCGAGCACGGGGAGATACTGGTTGGAGACCTCGAGCGGCGGCGCGACGATCAGGAAGAAGAACTGGGCCGGCTTGTCGTCGATCGCTTTCCACTCCACCCCCCCCCCTCGGCCCGCCGTCCGAAAGCCACCCGCAGGCGATTGACCACCAGCGAGCGCGAATGCGGGATCGCGATGCCGCGGCCGATGCCGGTCGAGCCGAGGTTCTCGCGACGTTTCAGCATCTTGAGGAGCATCTCCTCGGACTTGTCGTCAAGCTTAAGGAGGGTGATCAGCTCCTTGAGGATGTCGTCCTTGGCGGGGCCCTTGAGGTCGAGGTTGATGGCGTCTTCGGAGAAGAACTCGCGCAAGAGCATAGGGCGAGCATTCTACCCGGGCTGGTGGAGGGGGTCAAACGCCAAGGCCGGCCCGGAGGGGGTCCTCCGGGCCCGAGGGGCCCCTCGCCGGGGGGCGAATCCCCCTCAAGGGTTGATGGCGCGGAACCTGCGCATTAGCCTTCATGGCGACATGCGCCCTTTCCCGTATCCGACGAACGGACAATACTTTCCGCTGATCCTCGCCCCCATGGCGGGTGTCTCGGAACAGCCGTACCGCCTGTTGTGCCGGCGCTACGGGGCGGACGTTGTTGTGTCAGAATTCTTGTCGGCCGAGGGGTTGCGGCGCGGCAGCGAGCGGACCCTGGAGATGGCGGCCTTCGAGGCGCAGGAGCGCCCCATCGGGATCCAGATCTTCGGGTCGGACCCCAAGGGCATGGCCGAGGCGGCGGCGCTGGTTTCGGAAGTGTTCGCCCCGGATTTCGTGGACGTCAACTTCGGCTGCCCGGTCAAGAAGGTGGTCAAGCGCAACGGCGGCTCGGGGTGCCTCAAGGACCTCGGCCTGGTCGAAGGGATCATCAAGAGCGTGGCGGCGGCGACGTGGCTCCCGGTGACGGTGAAGATCCGCTCCGGGTGGGACGAGGAGACCCGCGACCCGGTGACGATCGCGCGGCGCTGCCAGGAGGCAGGTGCCCGGGCCTTGACGCTGCACGCGCGCTCCCGCACCCAGATGTTCTCGGGCGCGGCGAGCTGGGACGAAATCGCGCAGGTGGTGGAGGCGCTCGACATTCCGGTGATCGGCAACGGTGACGTGAACACGGCCGCGGACGTGGTCCGGATGCGCGCGCACACCGGCTGCTCGGGGGTGATGATCGCGCGGGGCAGCTTCGGCAATCCGTGGATCTTCGCCGAGGCCCGCGCGCTGCTCGACGGCGAGCGCGCGCCCGCGCCGCCCGGCGCCGACGAGCGCTTCCGCACCGCGCTGGAGCACGCGCGGCTGGTGATCGCGATCGAAGGCGACACGCGGCGCGGCGCGCACGAGTTCCGCAAGCACCTGGGCTGGTACACCCGCGGCCTGCCGGGCAGCGCGGAGCTGCGCGCGCAGCTGCACCGAGTGGACACGCTCGCCGAGGTGGAGCGGCTGTTTGCCGACTACCTCGAGCGCACCGAGACCATGGCGGCCGCATGATCCTCGCGCTCCTGTTCCTCGGCGGCGCCACGCTCGGCTTCCTGGTGGGCTGGGTGCTCGCGTCGCGCCGGCCGATCCTGGCCGCACCCCACCCGCGGGCCTCGGGCTCGGGGCTCACCGACGAGTTCCTGGCGTCCGACACGGCCACGCACATCGCGGCCAGCGTCGCCACCGAGCAGAGCTTCGACTCGCTCGCGTACGCGCTGCTGGAGCGGTGCGAGACCAGGATCGGCATGCCGTGCGCGCTGGTGATGCGGGAGCGGTCGGGGGCGCCGGGCTTCGTGGCCTCGGTCTCGCCGGCGATGGACCCGCGCCTGGTGGGTGTCGAGGTGCCGCTCGAGTCGCCGGCCGGCCGCGCGATCACGGACGGCATCCCGATGGTGGGCGAGCCGGACCAGAAGGTCCTCTCGATCGACCGTCGGGACCGTCGCCGCGCGGTGACCGGCGGCGTCGCGGTCCCCGTGTCGCAGGGGCCCAACGTGGTCGGGGCGGTGGTGGCGTTCGGCGCCGCGCACTCCGGCACGCAGGACGCCGTGGACGGCCTCAGCGAGCTGGTCCGGAAGTTCGGTCCGGTCCTGGTGCCGGCCCACGCGGTCGCCGTGGCGACGCGGCGGGCGAACACCGACGAGCTGACCGGCCTGCCCAACCGGCGCGCGCTGAATGGCGCGCTCCAGCGGAACGGGCACGACCGCGCCGGACTCATCCTGCTGGACATCGACCACTTCAAGCTGGTCAACGACACGCTGGGGCACCCGGCGGGCGACATCGCGCTGCGGCACCTCGCGCGGATCCTGCGCGAGACCCTGCGCGGCCGCGACCTGGCGGCCCGGGTGGGCGGCGAGGAGTTCGCGGTGTGGCTGCCGGGCGCCGACCTGCCCACGTCGCAGGAAGTGGCCGAGCGGTTGCGGCAGCGGGTGGCCGAGTCGCCGTTCCGCGCCGAAGGCCAGGAGCGCGCCCTGACGATCTCGTGCGGCGTCGCGGCGTACCCCACCCCCATCGGCGTCGTGGACAACCTCATCGGCGCCGCCGACAGCGCGCTGTACCGCGCCAAGCGCGGCGGGCGCAACCGCGTGGAGACCTCGATGGAGCCGCCGAGCGCGCTGGAGCAGCAACCGCCCTTGGAGCCTCCGAGGGCTGCCGGGCAAGCTGGGTAGGAGGGGAGGGAGGGGAAGGAGGGGAAGGAGGGGAGGGAGGGGAGGGAGGGGAAGAGGGGTGGTTTCCGTGTTATAGTTCCTACGATTCGCTTCTCGGGGGCGTCCTGGATTCGACGGGTGCCGTGAGGCGATCGCAGCGTGCCGAGGTCCCTGGGTTCCTCGTTAAACCTCCGGGAACGCTTCAACTGCCAACGCGGACTACGCGCTGGCTGCGTAAGGCTTAACCGCCTTATGCACCTGCCCGAGATGGAGCTCGCCTGAGGCGACGCTCGGGCATCGAAAAATCAGGCTGGTCGCGCGTGCTGCCTCGGCGCGCGCGGCGAGATTCTACCGGGGCTGGATCGTCGGTTGGCCGCCCGGGCACCGGCCGATGGTCGAGAGTCTGAAGCGCGGGCTACGCACGTAGACGCGGTTGCGGATCGATGCTCGGACGGGGGTTCGATTCCCCCCGCCTCCATCAGAAGAACAATGGCGAGTGGCGAGTGGCGAGTGGCGAACGGCCACTCCCACTCGCCATTCGCCATTCGCTACTCGCTACTGCGATCTCATCGCAAAGCCACTTCCATCCTCGCATACACGAACCGCCCGTTGAAGCCGAAGGGCGAGGCGGTCGGCCACACCAGCACGTCGAAGCTGTTGTTCGTGGTGACCTGATCGGGGTAGGTATCGAGCAGGTTGCGCGCGCCGATGGCCACGGTCACGCCCTGGCCGAACAGGCGGCTGATCTCCGCGTCGAGCACGACCTTGGCCGAGAGGGTATCCGGCCCCGTGTAGTTGACGAGGGTGGTGAAGTACCGGCCGTAGTAGGCGCCGCGGAGCAGGATGCTCAGCCGCCCGTCGGTGAGGCGACCCGTGAGCGTGCCCCGCCATTCCGGCCGCTCGCGTTCGAGCGCGTTGAGGCCCCCCTCGAGCAAGGTATCGAAGCGCCCGACGGGGGCGGCGGTGTTCTGGAGCTGCAGCGGTAGCGGCAGGCTGTCGACGACGCGAGTGCGGTTGTAGTTGACCGCGAGGTTGAAGCTCAGGCGCCGGGCGGCCCCGAGCGCCCGCTCCCAGTTGGCCGTGACGTCGAGCCCGCGGGTGCGCGTGTCGAGCGCGTTGGTGAAGTAGCGGGCGCGCGAGACGCCCGGTGCGCCGGCGGCGGCCATGCGCGCGCGCAGGCTGTCGTCGTCGAGCTCGGCCGTCATCAGGATCCGGTCCTTCACCTCGATCCAGTACAGGTCGGCCGTGAGGTTCAGCTCGGGCGTGGGGCTGAACGCGACCCCGCCGCTCAGGTTGAGCGAGGTCTCCTCCTGGAGCGGCGTGGCGCCGAGGGCGCGCGCGGCGGCGGACGCGACCGGGAAGATGCCGACCTGGAAGGCCACCTGGTTCTGGAAGTTGGTGACCGTCTGCGAGTAGTGGCTCTGGCTGAGCGACGGAGCCCGGAAGCCGGTGCTGACGGCGCCGCGCAGGGTCACGCGGCTCGACGGCTGGAGACGCAGGGCCAGCTTCCCGGTGATCGCGGAGCCGAAATCGCTGTAGTTCTCGAACCGCCCCGCGGCGTTCACGAGCAGCGTGCGCGAGAGGTTGGTCTCGGCCTCGGCGTACACGGCCACGTTGGTGCGGTTCACGTCGGCCTCGTCGGAGGGCTGGAGCCCCGGAAAGACCTGGGAGCCGGCGGGGACGGGCGTGCTGTCGCTGCCGAGGTGCCCGCCGTCGATCCACGACGCCCGCTCCCCCGCGACGATGCGATACGTCTCGCGCCGGAAGGCCGCCCCGAGCGCCAGGTTGAGGGGGTTGGGCAGCCCGCCGAGGTTCACCGCCCGAGCCAAGTCGAGACTCACGATCTGCTCACCGAGCTTCAGCTCGCCGGCGAAGAACGAGGTCTGGTTGGGAATCAGGGGGTCGTCGGGCGTGCCGAAGGTGCGGTCAGTACCCGGCGCGCACGCGGTCTGCAGGCACGGGCCGAGCGACGCGTTCATGGTGTTCTGCAGGTTGAACTCGAAGTCGTTGCCCGCGACGGAGAGGGATGCGTCGTAGCGCCACGCCCCGGCGATCCCGCGCAGGCCGGTCGCCACCGAGTAGTCCAGGACGTCGGGCCGGAACTCGGGCAGGTAGCCGTTCGGGTAGATGTTCATGAAGTTCCGCCCCTCGGTCGGGTAGCGGAAGAAGCCGTTGCCCGAGCCGTCCCGCATCGAGAGGCCGCCGAACGTGTACAGCTCCGCGGTCGCGGCCGGGTTGACCGGAAAGCGGCCGTTGGCGAACAGGAGATAGTCCCGGGACTCGCCGTCGCCCCAGTGGTAGTTGGGCTGCGGTACCGGGTTGTTCTTCTGGGTGACGCGGCAGTTCTGGACCACGTCCGCGTCGCCCGTGATGATCATGTCCACGGGCTCGGGGCAGGCGCGGTCGGTGCGCCCCCGGTCGCGTGCCTCGCCGAACACGGCGAGCGAGCCCCTCCCCAGCCGGAAGCCATAGGCGCCCGAGACCGTGACGTTGTCGCCGTCGTCCGGGAAGTCGCCCGTGACGTACCGGCCCACGTCCGCGGTGAAGGTCGGCGCGAAGGCACCCTCGCGCAGCACGATGTTGGCGACGCCGGCGATGGCGTCCGAGCCGTACTGGGCCGCGGCGCCGTCACGCAGCATCTCGATCCGCTCGAACGCGCTCGAGGGGAGGGCGTTCATGTCCACGCCGCTCGACCCGGCGCCCAGCGCCGCGCCGAAGTAGTGGACCAGGGCGGTGCGGTGGCGGCGCTTGCCGTTGATCAGCACCAGGTTGTGATCGGGCGAGAGGCCCCGGAGCGTGAACGGGCGCACGATGTCGGTGGCGTCCGCGATGCTCTGGCGCGGGAAGTTGACCGACGGCGAGAGCTGGGCGAGAATCGCCGCCGCCTCGGTCGTTCCCTGGGCCCGGATGTCGCGCGCGTCGAACACGTCCACCGGCACGGCGAGCTCCTCGGCGGCGGTGTGCCGGGCGCGCGAGCCCACGACCACGTCGATGGCCGCGAGGCCGATGGGCTGGGCGACGAGCCGGACGTCGAGCCGCGTGTCGGCGCCCGCGCGCACCGTGACCCCGTGCTCGCTCGGCACATAGCCGATCAGGCGCACGCGGACCGTGCGCTCGCCGGCGGGCACGCGCGTCAGCGCGTAGTTGCCCCGGTCGTCCGACTGCGCGCGGAGGGTCGTGCCGACCACGCTGATCTGGGCGCGGGCGAGCGCGGCGCCGCCGGCATCGGAGACGCGGCCGCGGATCGTGCCGGTCTGAGCCACGAGCGGCACGGTGGCCGCGAGCAGGGCGAGCAGGGCTGGAGCGACGGGACGGAGCATCGAGACCTCCCGAGCGGTGGACTGGGGGGGGGGGCACGGCACGTCGTGGCCCAACGTAGGGGTGGCGCTGCCGGCGTCAAGCCTCCACTCGGCGCCCGGAACCGACCGTCCGGCGCGGGGCCCTTTCGCTTTCCGCGCCCCGGCGTAGCTTGGAGCCCGACTTCAACCCGGACTCCGCATGGCCGCCCCCGAGACCGCTGCGCCTTCGCCTTCCTCCACCCCGGTCGTGACCGACGCCGTGCGCCTGGTGCGCGTGCTGTTCAGTCCCAGCGCGGTGTTCGGCGAGATCAAGGAGAAGCCGACGTTCTGGATGCCGTGGCTCATCATCAGCATCCTGTTCGCCGTGGTGCAGTTCCTCCAGGGGCCGTTCCAGGCTCGGGTCCGCGAAATCGTGATCCAGGAGTCCGGCCGGCCGATGCCGGCCGGCGCAACCGGCCCTGTGGTGCAGATCATCAGTGCGGTGTTCACGCCGGTCGTGGTGCTCGCGATCGCGGCGATCTCGGCCGCGGTGCTGTACGGCCTGACCGCGGCGTTCGGGGGCGAGGCCACCTTCAAGAAGATGCTGACCGTCACGATCTTCATGTGGCCGCTGGAGGTGATCCGGCAGCTGCTGACCTTCGCCGTGCTCTCGATGCGCGGCGTCGAGTCCATCAACAGCGCCTCCGACATGTGGGTGAGCCTCGGCGCCGACCTGCTGCTGCCGGCCGACACGGGGGTTGGCACGTTCGTCCGGGCGATCCTCGCGGGCATTGGACCGATCCAGGTGTGGAGTGCGGCCATCTGTGCCATTGGCATCAGCACGATGACCGGGCTCGAGAAGGGCAAGGCCTGGACGGTCGCGGTGATCTCGTGGGCCATCGGCGTGCTGGTCACCGCGGGCCTGGCGTCGATCGGGATGCGGTTCGCGGGCGGCTGATCCCGGGGGGGGGGGGGGCGGCGGCCACCGGGCGTCCTGCCCGGGCTGAAGCCATTTCGAATGACCTGGAACCGCTCCGTCATCACGTCCACTCAGGCTCGGGAACTATTTGAGCTTAATGGACCTTGCAGGTCAAGTACAACCCACATTCCACCGCGGCGCCTCACGATGGCGGGCACCGCCGTCGGCTGCAAGCCGTGTTAGACGGCCTCCCTCAAGTTAGCTGTGGTCCCGACGGTCAGGCGGCTCTCAAGAGCCGCACGAGAGACGCTCGGCCTCGCTAATGCCTCAGAAGCCGATGCTCACGAAAGAAGGCCCACATCAGGCTCGAAGCGTCAACGCTGCGGCTCGTGGACCCGACAAACCATTCCGGCAGTGGCCCGCCTCCCGGCCAGGTATGGCCCCCCGCAAGAATGGTGTAGAGCACCACGGCCGCGCTGTCGGCACAGTTCGTGTATTCGCGACGGGTGACGTCCACAGCGACCACAGACTCAACCGGGGTCGTTCCGCACCGGTTTCTTCGAGCCCAATTCGCCGTCCAGGCCGGGATGCTCGGAAACGCCACGGGGGCAACCCACGACGTACCGCCGCTGTACGGAACTTGCCGATCGGCTGTCCCGTGAAAGGCAATCATCGGCACCGCTCGCCGGTCAATACACTCACTCCACGGCAGGAATATCGCGGGCCCCACCATCCCGACCGCCGCGATGCGATCGGACAGCGTGCAGGAGAGCACGAACGCCATGCCTCCGCCGTTGGAAAGCCCGTTCGCATAGACCCGCGCCGGGTCGATGGTGTAGTGGGCGGCCAGCGTGTCAATCAACTCTGAAATGAATTGCACATCACGCGACTGGCCGGGGCCGCCGCCCGCGCGCCAGGCCCGCGGCCCCCGGCCGCTGACACCGGATGGGTATACGACGATGAATCCGTGCTCGTCGGCCACCCTGTTCCATTGACTTATTTCCATCTGCAGAGTTGGCCACATCGCCCCGCCGTGCATGGTAATGACGAGCGCAGTCGGTCTGGTGAGATCGTAGCTCCGCGGGACATGCAGTTCATACTCGCGCTCGAGGCCGGATGAGACGATCGTGCCGTTGCTTCGATTGCGGGCGTAGAACGACACGGCCTCGACCAATGCCAGCACGGCCGGCAGTCCGATGAGGGCCAGCACGGCGCCGATCACGCCCTGTCTGCTCTTCATCGGTGCCGATTCCACGCGAGGGCGAGCGGAGCGGCGGACACACGCGCCAGGGGAATCGCCAGGATCGCGAGCAGGAGGAAGAAGTAGCGCGGAATGAGCGGCCCGGACACGAGCCAGCCAAGCAGTGCGTATAGCACGAGCACCACGATGCACCAACTCGCCGCGCCGATCACCAATGTGCGGTCCCGCACCAGACGCCCGCGGTACACGCGCGTGGCCACCCAGGCAGCCGCAACCATCTTGATGCCGACCAGAACGGCGAGAATCGCCGGGAGAGCGTTCCACACCACACCCACGCGTCGCGTCTCGACGATCCATACGGCAATCGGGCCGAGGCAGAACAGGACGGCAAGCATGACGAACACGCTCCCCTTGATGAGCCACTCGCGGCCGGTGAGCCCGATATAGAGACTCTGGACGAGTTGCTTCCATGTCGACGCCACGAATCCGGCAACGACGAGCAGCAGGAACACCACCGCGCGCGGCGTTCCCACGGCCTCGGCAAAACGCCTCGAACGATCGATCACCAGCGGCATCTCACCGGAGCGAGCGAGCGCGAGCGGGATGGCGACGATCACCAGCAGCCATGCAAGGGCGGTGCTCCAGACCGTCATCTTGAGTTTGGCCGCGATGAGCTGCGCATTGGTCAGGGGCCGCGCGGCGATGAACGGGGACAGACTGTACGAAGCGCTGCCTGTCCCACTGGCCGTGCTCACCGTCACCGCGCCAAAGGTCGCCATGATGACGGGCGTGAAGCAGGCGCCGAGCAGGATCGTGACGACGAGCGTCGTCGAGGTGTCGGCGACCCAGAGCAGCAGCAGCTCGACGGGGAGCAGGATGGCGACCCACCCGGGCAGTGACCAGCCATTGCGTCGCCACTCGAACCAGGCCTGAGCGCTCGCCGGTGAGCGGAAATGCGCGCGCGACCGCGACACACCGCCGAGTCGCGCGAGCCACGTGAAGCTGCCGCGCCAATCGGGGACGTCGCCGCAACGGGCGCGCGCGACAGCGGAACGCGCGACCAGCCAGGCGAGCGGAATCTGCGGCAGGAGGAAGGCGGCCATGAAGGACTCGGACGCATCGAAGTGGATCGCCAGCAGAACGATGGTGTCGATCACGGTCAGGCAGGCCATGACCACGATCACGCGCAACCCCGGCAATCCGTACGGCATCCACGTCAGCGCTTGCGTCCAGGCCAGCAGCACGACCGCGAGAATTCCCGGCCAGATCGTCGGGACGTGGATGAACGACGGCCACAGGGCGAGGAGTCGAGTCGCCATCCAGAGGATCACCACGGCCGCTGTGCCATAGAGCATCGGCCACCACGCGAGCGCCGCAGTCGGGACCGGCCTGGTGAACATCCGCGCGGGATACATCGACTGGCGTGCCGCCAAGTCGCCCTCGAGCCCGTACGTGAACACCGCGAGGAAGTACGTGAACGTCGAACTGATGGGAACGACGACAACGATTGCAAAGCGCTCGGCGCTGTCGAAGTCGACCGGGAATCCCCGCACGAGGACCACGAGTTTGATGACGCTGAGGACGCACAGAAGGGCTGCGATCGCCATCAGACCCCACCGATGCCGGTGCCGGAATTCCCAGGCAACTGCGGCGGCGGGGGACCGGATCGTCATTCTGAGCGAAGCGAAGAATCTGCTGCCGGCATCCCGACGAGGGCCACGAAGATCTCATCGAGGGACTTGCCGCCGTGCGATTTCTTGATGTCATCCAGCGGCGCGCTCAGCGCGATCGTGCCCTGGTGAATCATGGTGACGTGATCGGCGACCTCCTCCACTTCCCCAAGCAAGTGCGACGAAAAGAGCACCGTGCGCCCTTCATCGGCGATGGTGCGAATGACGGCACCGAGAATGTCGCGGCGAACGATGGGATCGAGGCCGGACGACGGTTCATCCAGCACCAGTAGTTCGGGCCGATGCGCCAGCGCGATGAGCAGTCCGGCCCGCGCCTTCTGCCCTTTGGAGAGGTTCTTGATTGTCGCCGCGGGGTCGAGCGCGAACGTCTGCCGCAGCTCCTCCGCGTACGCATCGTCCCAGGCGGAATAGAACGCGCGCGTGTAGCGCATGAGCTCGTCAACGCGCATCCAGCCGGGGAGGTCGTTTTCCTCGGAGAGATAGCCGATCCGCGACAGGACGCCGACCGGATCGGCGACGGGATCGAGGCCGAAGACGCGCACCGAGCCGCTTTCCGCCCGTAGCAGACCCAGAATGTGTCTGATGAGCGTCGTCTTGCCCGCTCCGTTTGCGCCGACGAGGCCGTAGACCGCCCCGCGTGGCATGGACAAGCTCACCGAGGCCAGGGCCGTCGTGGCACCGAAGCGGCGCGTCAGCTCCGTCACGCTGATGACCGATTCACTCACCCTCGCACCACCTCTCGTCGCTCTCGGTCACAACGTCAACAAGGTTGCACATCGCGACGACGGCGCCTCGCGCAGGATCCGGTGGAACACGAGCTTGCCAGCGTCGCTGTTCCGGCAAGGAGCGGCCCATCATCGGCGGGTGGCCGATTCTACTTCCCGGCGCGCCGCCAACTCGACGTCCACCGCCTCACCCACCGATCGCGCCTCCTCAATTGAGACTGTAAGGTCGTCCGGGCTCCCCACACCGGCGCGCAGCCGCAGCAGGTCCAGCCGCAGATTCTCCAGCGCGGCCACGGCGGTGGCTAGCCGCCGCTCGACAGCGCTGCGGGCAGTCTCGAGCTCGGCGACGAGCTGGGCTCGGCGCGGGAAACCCCCCGGAGTACCGGCTTCGGCGAGCCCCTTGTGCAGCGCGTCCCGTCGCACCCGAAGGGCAGTTGCGGCGCGCTCCAGGCCGCCGATCACGTCCTGGACATCGCCCAGCCGCGCCCGCTGGTCCTTGGGCAGCTGCTCGAACAGCTCGGCCGCGGCGCGGCCCAGCAGGACCTCGGTAGGAGCGGAATCGGGAACCGGCAGCGACTTCGGTTTCTTGAGTCCGATGCCGGCGAGCTTGAAAAGCCAGCGGCCCAGCCTTCCTCCCCAGAGCTTGCGCAGGAAGCCCGCATTCTCCGGCGTTCCGCGCGTCAGCGTGGCGACGGTTGTTTTCGGCGCGATGACCATACCCAGGAAAAACACGTCCGCGCCACCGGCCAGCAGCAGATAGATGACGATTCCCAGCGCCTCGAGGCTGACGCCCGCGCTGATCATGTCCGAGACGGCCCGCGGAAAAATGAACACCAGCGGCACGGCCGCTGCGAGGAAGATGGCGCGAGCCCAGGGGCGCGAGAGCCAGTTGGCGATAGCGCTCGCCCGGGCCAGCTCGTACTCGATGTTCGCGTCGCGCATCGTACTGGCTGATGCCACGGCCTCGGCCACGTCGCGCTGGTCCAGCCCCGCGCGAAGCACGCCACGCGCCGACAGCAATGGATGTATGAGCACCAGAGGCGTAATCGCCGTCAGCATCACTTGCATCACGATGGCGAAGAGTGTCTCATCGGCAACGCCGGAGACTCCCAGGCCCATCCACATCATGCCAATGATGACTGCCTGGACCGCGCCGCTCTTGGCGGCGCCCAGGAACTCGCGCACGCTCGGAGCGATCTCGCGCCGCGTGAGCTGCGCATCCGCGATCGCCTCGGCCAGCGCCTCGCCGCTCGGGTAACGGGCGGCGGGATCCTTGGCCAGGCAGCGGTCGATCGCCTCCGCCAGCCGTGGTGGAATCACGCCACTCACCGACCGGACTGGTGGAGCCGGCTCGGCCAGGTGCATGGCCATCAACGCCGCCGGATTCTGCGAATCGAACGGCAACCGGCCGGTCAGCGCGAAGAACGCGGTGACGCCGAGCGAATACAGGTCCGCCCGGCCATCAATGACCGATTCGGCGCTGGCCTGTTCGGGACTCATGTACGCCAGCGTTCCCAGGACGTCGCCCTGCCGGCTCACCGTCCCGGTGCCGGTGACCCGGGCGATGCCGAAGTCGCTGACCAGGGCTCGGCCACTTCCCTTGTCGATCAGGATGTTGTCGGGCTTGATGTCGCGGTGGATCACGCCGCGGCCGTGCGCATAAGCCAGGGCCCAGGCAACTTCCTGGACCAGCCGGGCGGCGTCGGCGGGTTTCAGCGGACCGGCGCGGCGCACCCGGTCACCCAATGACTCGCCCTCGACAAACGCCAGCACGAAGTAGACGAGCCCGTCTCTTTCCTCGACGAGATGAATCGGAACGATGTGCGGGTGCGACAGGCCGGCGGCGGTGCGCGCCTCGCGCAGGAAGCGCTCGCGGTAATCCGGAGCAGCGGCAAAGCGGGGCGGCAGAAGCTTGACCGCCACCGGACGGTCCAGGGCTACGTCCCGCGCCAGGTACACGATGGCCATGCCGCCTCGCCCGATTTCGCGTTGGAGCGAGTAGCGGCCGGCGAGTACCCGTTGCAGCTGCTGACGTATCTCCGGGCCGGCGTCTTGCTCCGCGCCGCCGCCGGCGTCACCTCCGGTGGGTGACTCCAGGAACCCAGCCGCGCCTTCGTGCGCGGCGAGCAGCGACTCCACCTCGGCGTAGAGCTGCCGGTCGGCGCGACAGGTGGCGGCGAGAAAACCGCGGCGAGCGGACTCGGGCTGGTCCAGGGCGTCGTGAAACAGCTGCTTGACCAGCTGCCGGCGTGCCGTGTCCATCATGTCCTCCCGGCGTTCAGCGCCCGGGGTCCCGGAGGGCAGCGTAGAGCCAGGCTCGCGCGAATGCCCATTCCCGTTTCACGGTGCGCTCGGACAGACCCGTCGCCTGGGCGGTCTCTTCGACGCTCAGCCCGGCGTAGAACCGCAGCCGGACCACGTCGGCCGCCCCGGGGTCCTCTTTCTCAAGGCGCCGAAACGCGTCGTCGAGGGCCAAAAGCCGGTCCAGGTCCTGCTCGCTCCCGAGGTCCGCAGCACTCAGGTCGACCCGCACCCGCGTCCCGCCGCGCTTCGCCCGGCCTCGCTTTCGGGCATGCTCGATGAGAATGCGGCGCATCGCCTCGGCGGCAGCCCGGAAGAAATGCTGCCGGTCGTTCCAGGGCGGCTGTGCGGTCCCGATCAGGCGCAGGTAGGCCTCGTGAACCAGCGCGGTGGCCTGGAGCGTGTGGTCGGGGCGTTCGTAGCGGAGCTGCGCCCTGGCGAGCGTGCGGAGCTCGTCATAGACCAGGGGGAGGAGACGTTCCATCGCGGCTTCGCGACTCTCTCCCCTCATGGAGGCCAGGATCTGCGTGACGTCGTTCACACGGGATTTCGTGGCCGGGCTCGCCAGCTCCGACCATTGGTTAGGCGGCACCCCGTACGCGAATGAGGACGCGGCACGGAAACGGCGGCGCGCCGATCGACAGGGAGTCGCCGCGAATATGGTATGTGCGCCGCTGGTCAGTGCCGATGTACTCCGGAAACGTACCGCCCTCCACGTGGTGGATGACGGTTGAGTCGGACAGAATCGTGTAAGTGCCGAAGTAACCGAAGTTGTACGGGCGGAGGGCGCTCAGCGAGTCGAGGTGGACTGGCCCTCCCGCCAGTGGTCCGGCCGGCGGGGTTCGCATGACCTGAATGGACAATTGACCGGCCGCTGCATAGATGAAGAGGCCCCGCGGGCTCGGACCCATCGGTTCGACATACGCGCCACTGGAATCCCTGTCGCAGAACCGAACAACGCGCCAGGTGCCGACAAGCTGGGGAGGGCGTTGCGGAGTCCCCTCCGCAGCCAACAGGATGCTCACGCCTGCCAGTGCAGCTAGTGGTCGCATGCACAGCTCCCATAGAGGCTCGGTGTTCCTGCGCGGGGTGCCGCCTAACCGTCGTTAGCCGGCGCGAGGCTGCGCCGCGAGCGCCAACCCGACGCCGCTACAGACCGCGAAACCGAATGACACCACGAGCACGGCGGGCGCGGATCCAGCCCCGAGCGCGAAGGCGGTGACGCCAGAGGCGCCCGCGGCGGCGAACACCGCGAGGGCAACGCGCACCAGACGTCCGGACGATCCGCGATTCGCGCGTCGCGCCAACCCCACCATGAGCCCGGCCGCCAGAGTCGACGCCATGGCGAGCCAGAGATAGCGGTAGTCCGTGCCGGTCGTCGCCGCGCGAATTAACGCGAAGCCGAACGGAACCGCCGCGATGAGACTCCCGATGATCCTCATGCCGGCTGCGTTGACATCCCTCGGCCGCCCGCCGAGCGTCCTTCAGGACGCCTCGCGCCGAGCCCGGGCTTAAGCCCGGGTCAACCGCGCCCGATCCCATCGTGGTGTCAGACCGTGGCTGCGGTGCGGTCCTCCACGCCCTGTTCCCGCAGCGCCGCCTGCGCCGCCGCGAGCCGCGCGATCGGCACCCGGAACGGCGAGCAGGACACGTAGTCGAGCCCCGCCCGGTGGAAGAAGCTGATGCTCGCCGGGTCGCCGCCGTGCTCGCCGCAGATCCCCACCTTGAGGTTCTTGCGGGCCGACCGGCCCAGCGTCGTGCCCATCTTCACCAGCTTGCCCACGCCCCGGCGGTCCAGCGTCTGGAACGGGTCGGCCGGCGTGAGCCCCTGCTCGATGTACAGCGGCAGGAACTTGCCCGCGTCGTCGCGGGAGAGGCCGAGCGCGGTCTGGGTAAGGTCGTTGGTGCCGAACGAGAAGAACTCCGCTTCCTGGGCGATCGAGTCGGCCGTGAGCGCCGCCCGGGGCAGCTCGATCATCGTCCCGACGAGGTAGGGCACTTCGCGCTTCGCCTTGAGGAACACGTCCCGCGCGACCCGCCGGACGATGTCGGCCTGGTGCTTGAGCTCGGCCACGTCGGCCACCAGCGGCACCATCACCTCGGGCATCGGGTGCTTGCCGCGCGCCGCGAGCGCCACGGTCGCCTCGAAGATGGCCTGCGCCTGCATCTCGGTGATCTCGGGGTGGCTGATGCCGAGCCGGCAGCCGCGATGCCCGAGCATCGGGTTCGTTTCCTTGAGCTGCTCCACGATCGAATGCAGCCGGCGCTCGGAGATGTTCATGTCCTTCGCCAGCGCCGCGATCGCTTCGGGTGCATGAGGCAGGAACTCGTGCAGCGGCGGGTCAAGGAGGCGGATGGTGACCGGCAGGCCGTCCATCGCCTCGAGGATGCCCTCGAAATCCGAGCGCTGCATCGGGAGCAGCTTTGCCAGCGCGCGCCGCCGGCCGGCGCCGTCGCGCGCCAGGATCATCTTGCGGATCCACTCGATGCGGTCGGCCTCGAAAAACATGTGCTCGGTGCGGCACAGGCCGATGCCTTCGGCGCCGAAGGCGCGGGCCCGCTTCGCGTCGCCCGGTGTGTCGGCATTGGCGCGCACGCCGAGCCGGCGGTGCTTGTCGGCCCAGCTCATGAACGTCTCGAATTCCTCGGACATCGACGGCGGGACCAGCGGTACCTGGCCCGCGAGCACGCGCCCGGTCGAGCCGTCGAGCGTGATCCAGCCGCCGCGCTCCACTTTCCGCCCGTCCACCCGCATCAACCCGGCCTCGTGATCCACCTCGATGCCGCCGGCGCCCACCACGCAGCACTTGCCCATCCCGCGCGCCACGACCGCGGCGTGCGAGGTCATGCCGCCGCGCGCGGTCAGGATCCCCCTCGCCGCCGCCATCCCGCGGATGTCCTCGGGCGACGTCTCCGGCCGGACCAGGATGACGGCCTTGCCGTCCGCCGCCCAGGCCTCGGCTTCGGCCGCGTCGAACACGATCTGGCCGGCCGCCGCGCCGGGTGAGGCCGGCAGGCCGGTCGCGAGACAGTCCACGGCCGCGGCCGGATCCACGGTCGGGTGCATCAGCTGCTCGATCGCCGTGGGCGCCACGCGCATCAGCGCCTCCGGCTCGCCGATCACCCCTTCCGTCACGAGGTCCACGGCGATGCGCACGGCCGCCCCGCCAGTGCGCTTGCCGGTCCGCGTCTGCAGCAGGTACAGGCGGCCCCGCTCGACGGTGAATTCGATGTCCTGCATGTCGCGGTAGTGCCGCTCGAGCCGTTCCTTGGTCGCGACCAGCTCCTGGTATGCGCCGCCCAGGCGTTCGGCCATCTTCGCGATGGGCTCCGGCGTGCGGATGCCCGAGACCACGTCTTCGCCCTGGGCGTTGACGAGGAACTCGCCGAAGAACTCCCTGGCCCCGGTGGACGGGTTACGGGTGAACGCGACGCCCGTGCCGGAGTCCTCGCCGCAGTTGCCGAACACCATCGCGACGACGCTGACGGCGGTGCCGAGCGTCTCGGGGATGCCGTGGAGCAGGCGATAGGCCACGGCGCGCTCGCCGAGCCAGCTGCGCCACACCGCCTCGATGGCCCCCCACAGCTGCGCCGCGGGATCCTCGGGGAACGCGGTGCCCGTGAGGTCGCGGATGGCGGTCTTGAACTCACCGACCAGCGCCTTGAGGTCGGCGGCAGGCAGGTCGATGTCGCGGGTGACGCCGCGCGCCTGTTTTTTTTTCTCGAGCAGCTTCTCGAACGGACTGCGCGGGCCCTTAAGGGCGAAAACGATGTCGCCGTACATGCCGACGAACCGGCGGTACGCGTCGTACGCGAAGGCCGGGTTGCCGGTCTCCTGGGCGAGCGCGTCCGTGGCCGCGTCGGTCAGGCCCAGGTTGAGGATCGTGTCCATCATGCCGGGCATGGACACGGCCGCGCCCGAGCGGACCGACACCAGGAGCGGCCGGCTGGTCGAGCCGAACCCCCGTCCGGTCAGCTCTTCGACCCGGGCGAGGTAGTGCGCGACCTCCTCCTTGAGCTGCGGCGGGTAGCTATGCGACTTGATGTACGCGATGCACAGCTCGGCGGAGATCGTGAAGCCGGGCGGCACCGGGACGCCCAGGTTGGTCATCTCCGCGAGGCCGGCACCCTTGCCGCCCAGCACGCTCGTCATGTCGGCGTTGCCGTCGGCCTGGCCGGCGCCGAAGAAATAGACGAGGCGGGACATCAGGTGCGGGCCATGAACTGTGAGCTGTGAGCTATGAGCTGTGAGCTATGAGTCATGAGTCGTGAATGACGGCTTCGGCGACGAAGCCGGAGGTCGTGGCTTCCGGGGGAATGTCGGTGGGGTACTCGCCCGAGAAGCAGGCGTGGCAGAACCGGTTGGGGTCGGCGGCGCTGGCGTGCAGCATGCCTTCGAGCGAGAGATAGCCCAGCGAGTCCACGCTCAGGAACCGGCGGATCTCCTCGACCGGGTGGCTGGAGGCGATCAGCTCTTCGCGGGTCGGCGTGTCGATGCCGTAGTAGCAGGGGGCCGTGGTGGGCGGCGACGCGACGCGGAAATGCACGGCCCGCGCGCCGGCCTCGCGGATCATCCGCACCAGGCCGCGGCTGGTGGTGCCGCGGACGATCGAGTCGTCCACCACGACCACCGACTTGCCGGCGATGATCTCGCGCACCGCGTTGTACTTGATCTTGACCTTGGCATCGCGGCCGGCCTGGACCGGGTGGATGAACGTCCGGCCCACGTAGTGGTTGCGGATCAACCCGTGCTCGAGCGGGATGCCCGCTTCCCGCGCGTAGCCGAGCGCGGCGGCGTTCGACGAGTCGGGGACCGAGAACACGCAGTCGGCGCCGCTCACCGGGTGCTCCCGCGCGAGCTGCCGCCCCAGCTCGAGCCGGTACTGGTGCACGCTCTCGCCGAACACGACGCTGTCGGGCCGCGAGAAGTAGACCAGCTCGAACACGCAGCGGCGGCTTTCGCGGCTCGGCAGGGGCTCCAGGTCCTCGACCTTCCCGCGGTCGATGCGCACGAAGCTGCCCGGCTCCAGCGCGCAGACCTGCTTGGCGCCCACGATGTCGAGCGCGCAGCTCTCCGAGGCCACCACGATGGCGTCGTCCACCCGGCCCAGCACCAGCGGCCGGAAGCCGCGCGGGTCCACCACGGCGTACAGCACGCGGCCGACGGTGAGGAGCAGGGAATACGCGCCCTCCGCCCGGAGGACGGCCTCCCGGATCTGGTCTTCGGGGGTCTCCTGCCGCGACCGGGCGATCAGGTGGATGAACGCCTCGGTGTCGGCGGTGGACTGGAGCAGGCTGCCCTCGGCGATCAGCGCGCGGCGCAGCGCGGCGGCGTTGGTGAGGTTGCCGTTGTGCGCGATGGCGAGGGTGCCCTCGCGGTACCGGACCAGGAACGGCTGCGTGTTGACCTCGGCGCTGCCGCCCGCCGTGCTGTAGCGCGTGTGGCCGACGGCGGTCGTGCCCTCGAGGGAGCGGACGACGTCCTCATTGAACACGTCGCTCACGAGGCCGCTGCCCTTATGCACGCGCGCCACACCCTGGTCGTCCACGGCCACGATGCCCGCGGCTTCCTGGCCGCGGTGCTGCAGGGCGTACAGGCCCAGATAGGCCAGACGGGCGGCCTCGGGATGGTTCGCGACGCCGAAGATGCCGCACACGGCTCAGTCTCCCGCGGCGGCGCCGGTGGCGGCCGCCTTGAGGCGCCGCGGAATCGCGGACTCGTAGATCTGGAGCAGGGCGCGGATCGGGCGCTCGACGGCCCGGTTCCCAGGGAGCACGAACCGCGCGATGCCGCCGGGCCCCCCCCCGCCGACCGCGCCGACGCGCACGGCCGGCACGCCGTGCTTCGCGGCGAGCGCGAGGAGCCGCTCGACGTGCTCGGGCGCGGCCGACACGACGGCGCGCGCGGTGTCTTCGCCGAACAGCAGGGCCGGGGCGGGAAGCTCCGCGCCGAGGGCCGACACGTCGGCGGTGAACCCGACCGGCTCGCCACCGGCGAACGCGGATTCGACGAGCGCGACCGCCAGGCCGCCGTCCGAAACGTCGTGCGCCGACGCGAGCAGCCGCTGCCCGGCCAACTCGACCAGGAGGTCCACCAGCGCGCGCTCGGCGCGCAGATCCACCCTCGGCGGCGCGCCGAACGTGTCGCCCGTCACGAGCGAGAGGTACTGCGAGCCGCCCAGCTCGCCCCGCGCCCTGCCGAGGACGACGATCGCGTCGCCGTCGCCGCGGAAGGCGGCCGGCACGCGCGTCGTGACGTCGGCGAGCACCCCGACCATGCCGATCATCGGCGTCGGCAGGACCGCGCCCTGCGGGCTCTCATTGTAGAAGGAGACGTTGCCGCCCGTGATCGGCGTTCCGAGGGCGACGCAGGCCTCCGCCATGCCGCGACACGCTTCGCGGAACTGGAAGAAGACGTCGGGCTTCTCGGGGTTGCCGAAGTTCAGGCAGTTGGTGACGCCCAGCGGGCGCGCGCCCGTGACGGCGATGTTGCGCGCCGCCTCGGCGACGGCCGCCTTGCCGCCCTCGTAGGGGTCGAGCCACACCCAGCGCGCGGGGCAGCCGCTCGTCACGGCGACGCCGTAGTCCGTGTCGCGCACGCGGATCACGGCGGCATCGCCGCCGGGCCCGAGCACGGTGGCGGCCTGGACCGTGTGGTCGTACTGCTCGTACACCCAGCGCTTGCTCGCGATCGTGGGCCGGTCGAGCAGGCGCTCGAGCGTCACGCCCGGGTCGCTGGCGGGCAGGGGGGGCGGGGGGACGGGACGCGTACGCCGCGCCCGGGCCTCGTCGCTTTCCCGCGCCTCCGGGCGGTAGATCGGCACGCCCTCGACCAGCGGCTGGCCGGGGATCTCGGCCACGACCTCGTCGCCCCACGTCACGCGATACATGCCGTCGTCGGTGACGCGGCCGATCACGGCGGCGTCCAGCTCCCAGCGCTCGGCGATCGCCATCACCTCGCGCTCCTTGCCCTTCTTCGCGACCACGAGCATCCGCTCCTGCGACTCCGAGAGCAGCACCTCGTAGGGCGTCATGCCCGGCTCGCGCATCGGCACCCGCTTCGCGTCGATCTCGACGCCCACGCCGCCGCGCGCGGCCATCTCGGCCGAACTGCTGGTGAGGCCGGCGGCGCCCATGTCCTGGATCGCGACGATGTGGCCCGAGCGAATCAGCTCGAGCGAGGCCTCGATCAGCAGCTTCTCGGTGAAGGGATCGCCGACCTGGACCTGCGGGCGCTTCGCCTCGCTCGCGTGCGACAGCTCCTCGGACGCGAACGCCGCGCCGTGGATGCCGTCGCGGCCGGTCTTGGCGCCGATGTAGACCAGCGGGTTGCCGGGGCCGGCCGCGGCGGCGCGGATCAGCTCCTCTTCGCGCAGCAACCCCACGCACATCGCGTTGACGAGCGGATTGCCCTCGTAGGCGGGCTCGAACGCCACGTCGCCCGCCACGGTGGGCACGCCGACACAATTGCCGTAATCGCCGATGCCCTTGACGACGCCGCCGAACAGGTAGCGCTGGCGCGGCGTGTCGAGCGAGCCGAAGCGCAGCGAGTCGAGCAGCGCGATGGGCCGCGCCCCCATGGTGAAGATGTCGCGCAGGATGCCGCCCACGCCGGTGGCGGCGCCCTGGTACGGCTCGACCGCGGAGGGATGGTTGTGCGACTCCATCTTGAAGGCGACCGCCCAGCCGCCGCCGATACGCACCACGCCGGCGTTCTCGCCCGGTCCCTGCAGCACCTGCGGCCCCCGTGTCGGGAGGGTCTGCAGGACGGGCTTGGAGTGCTTGTAGGAGCAGTGCTCGCTCCACAAGGCGGAGAAGATCCCCAGCTCGCAGAGCGTCGGCTCCCGACCGACGATCTCCTGGATACGCCCGTACTCCGCCCCGGTGAGACCGTGCTCTCGCACGAGCTCGGGCGTGATCCTCACTTCTTTTTCCCGCCCCCCATGCCCTTGAGCAGATCGCCGAAGAACCCCTGCACGGCTCCCGGCGCGTGGTCGAGCAGGCCTTCCGCCTCACCCGCGTCGAACCAGATGCCCTTGCAGTCGGCGCAGCGGTCGATCTGGACGCGGTGGTACTGCTCTTCCTTGAGGTCGCCGCCGCACTTGGGGCACTTCATGTAGTGGCTGGCGCGGCGTTCGTCCTTGTCGCGCGCGGCCTTCTGCTTCGAGGCCTCCTCGCGACGCCGTGCCAGGCGCTCCTGCTCCTGCTTGTGGAAGTACTCTTCCTCGTTCTGGCTGGTCTTGATGTCCGCCATTCGCGCTCCGTTAGGGCGTGACGCGCACGCCGGTGACGGTTCCGGTCTGGCCCGCCGCGGCGGGCTGGGTGCGCGGCGGCGTGAACTCCGGCGCGCGCTCGGGAGGCGAGCTGCTCTGGCCCAGGTACGTCCGGCCGGGCATCCGCACGATCGCGTCCACGACCTGGCCGCCCTGCAACATCACGATGTCGTGGAAGCGGTACGTCTGTTCCATGCCGCTTTCGTAGAACAGGTAGGTCCAGTCGTTGATGCGCCGGACCGCCAGCGGCTCGCCCCAGCGGGCGCGCACGTCGGCTTCGCTCATGCCGGGCCGCACCGCCCGGTCGTCCTGCGCGGCCGCGGGCGCGGCGGCAAGCGCCAGGCCCAGCGTGGCGGTCACGAGGATCCTCCGCATCGGTGTCCCTCCGCTCAAGAGACGGCCGCCGCGAGGGCGGCGAACGCGAACATCGGCGCGCCGTCGGCGGAGCCGACCAGCGCGTCCACGGCGGCTTCGGGGTGCGGCATCAGCCCCACCACGTTTCGTCCTTCGCTCGCGATACCCGCGATGTCGCGCATCGCGCCGTTGGGATTGGCGCCCACGTACCGGAACACGATCCGGCCCTCGCGCTCCAGGCGCTCCAGGGTGGCCTCGTCCGCCACGTAGCGCCCGTCGCCGTGCGCCACGGGGAAGCGCAGCACGCGCCCCGCGGCGTACCCGGCGGTGAACGGCGTGGCCGTGGACTCGACGCGGACCGTCACGAACTTCGCCACGAACTTGAGGTGCGCGTTCCTGACCAGCGCCCCGGGCAGCAGCTGCGCCTCGCACAGGATCTGGAACCCGTTGCAGATGCCGAGCACCGGCAGGCCGGCCTCGGCGTGGCGATGTACGGCGCCCATCACGGGCGAGAACCGCGCGATCGCACCGGGCCGAAGGTAGTCGCCGTACGAGAAGCCGCCGGGCAGGAGCACCACGTCGGCGCCCTCGAGGTCGGTGGAACGGTGCCACACCAGCGTGGCCTCGTGACCCGCGCCGCGGGCGGCGTGGTACGCCTCGAGGTCGCGGTTGGAGCCCGGGAACCGGACGACGGCGACCTTCATGGGGCCGGCTCCACGGCGTCGATGGTGTAGTCCTCGGTCACGGGGTTGGCCACGAGCCGGTCGCACATCTCGCGCAACCGCTCGCGCACCTGCTGCTCGGTGTCGGCCTCGAGCCGGATTTCGAGCGTGCGGCCCACGCGCACGTCGGCCACGCCCCGGAAGCCCAGGGCCGTGAGCGCGTGCTCGACCGCGTGTCCCTGTGGATCGAGCAGACCGGAGCGCGGCATGACGCGGACCCGTCCGACGAAACGCTTCACTGGGCGCCGCCCCCCCCCTTGCGGCGCCGGCGGCCGAGCCGGAACGGCAGCAGGTGGCGGGGGCTCACCAGGTCTTCCACGGGACGCGTGGCGTCCTCGTCGTCGTCCCGCAGCGGGTCCCGCTCGGGGAGCCGTTCGAGGAACCCGACGAGTGCCGCGCGCGCGAGGCCGTAGACGATGTACCCGATCCCGAACGGGAAGAAGAAGTACGCCGGGATGTACAGCGCGCCGGCCACGACGCCGACCGTGAAGGCGATCCCGAACAGCCCGCGCGCGCTCTTGATGCCCATCCGCGGCCACACGGCGTAGGGCACGTGGCTCACCATCAGCAGCGAGCACGCGACCATCAACACGGCGAGCGCGAGCGGCCAGGGGGCGAGACCCAGGAGGTGCTCTTTGAACAAGGCCGTCTGGCTGAAGGGCCAGTACGTGGCCAGCGTCATGCCGGCGGCCGGGGAGGGCAGGCCGAAGAAGTGCGACTTGGCGGCGCCGGCCTGCTCGACGTTGAAGCGCGCCAGGCGCAGGACGGCGGCCAGGATGTACAGGAAGCTCAGCAACCACGCCCACTCGCCGCCCTGGTAGGTGTGGAAGAAGACCAGGAGGCCGGGCGCGACGCCGAAGCTGATGGCGTCCACCAGCGAGTCCATCTCGGCGCCGAACTGCGTGCCGGTGCGGCTCATCCGCGCGATGCGGCCGTCGAGGACGTCGAGCACGCCTGCGACCACGATGAAGTAGGCGGCGTGCGAGAAGTTGCCACGCGCCGCCGACACGATCGCCCACAGGCCGAAGAACAGGTTGCCGGAGGTGAAGGCGCCCGGCAGGATCACGATCGCGCGGCGCATGCCTTCGCGCTGGCGCGGGGCCGTCACGCGGGCAGCTCCGCGATCACCGTGCGCCCCGCGTACACCGCCTGGTGCAGCTCGACCTTCACGGTCGCGCGGGGGTCCAGGAACACGTCCACCCGCGAGCCGAACCGGATCATCCCGAGCCGCGCGCCCTGCTCGGCACGCTCGCCCGGCTGGGCGTCGGTCACGATGCGGCGGGCGATGAACCCCGCGATCTGCCGCACCAGGACCTGGCCCCGGGGCCCGAGGATGCCGATCGAGGCCTGCTCGTTGACGAGCGAGGCCTTGTCGGTGCTGGCCACCAGGAATTCACCCGGGTTGTAGTGCACGATCTCGATCTCGCCCGATACCGGATACCGGTTCACGTGAACGTTCAAGACGTTCATGAATATCGAGATGCGCGTCGCCTTCTGGTGAAGATACACAGGCTCGTCCACCTGGGCGATGGAGCAGATGCGCCCGTCGGCCGGGGCGATGACGAGGCCGTCACCGCGCGGCCCCTCGCGCTCGGGATCGCGGAAGAACACGAACAGCCACACCACGACCAGCGCGAACAGCGCCGGCAGGACGACCGTCCCGCCACCCCAGGCCCACCACATCACGAGCAGCGCCGCCTCGAGACCGAACCCGATCTTGATGAACGGCCAGCCGTCGGGCGCGACGCGCATCAGCGGACCTCCAGGGCGTGCCCGGTCAACAACCGGTAGATCTCGCGGTAACGCTCGGTCGTGGCCCGGACGACCTCGTCCGGGAGCGGCGGCGGCGGGGCGTCGCCGTTCCAGCCGCCCGCCTGCTTCACGCGGTCGAGGTAGTCGCGCACCGGCTGCTTGTCGAAGCTGGGTTGCCCCCCCCCCCCCCCCCCGGGGGCGTAGCGGTCGGCGGGCCAGAAGCGCGAGCTGTCGGGGGTGAGGGCCTCGTCGATCAGCACCAGCCGGCGGGCGGCGTCGATCCCGAACTCGAACTTGGTATCGGCGATGAGGATGCCGCGACTCGCGGCGTGGGCCTGTGCCTCGGTGTAGAGCGCCAGCGAACGCTCCTTGAGCTGCCGTGCGAGGTCCGGGCCCAGCGCGCGCTCGACGTGCGCGAAGGTCACGTTCTCGTCGTGGCCCACCTCGGCCTTGGTGGCCGGCGAGAAGACCGGCGGCTCGAACCGGTCGGACTCGCGCAGCCCGGCGGGCAGCGGCTCCCCGGCCAGCGTGCCGCGCTGCCGGTACTCTTTCCAGGCCGAGCCCGAGAGGTAGCCGCGCACCACGCACTCGAAGGCCACGGGCTCGGTGCGCAGGCACAGCATCGCCCGTCCGGCGAGCTGGTCCCGGCAGGGCGCCAGCACGGGGACAGCGGCGATGATGCCGTCGGCGTCGGCGGCGAGGCAGTGGTGCGGCTGGGCGGCCCGCAGCGTGCGGAACCAGAAGGCCGAGATCTGCGTGAGCACCGCGCCCTTGTCCGGCACGGGCTCGCGCATCACGACGTCGAATGCGCTGATCCGGTCGCTGGCGACCAGGAGCAGGCGCGCCTCGTCCACCCGGTAGACCTCGCGGACCTTGCCGCGGCGCGCCAGGGGCAGGGGCAGCTTGCTCTCGAGGACGGCGGTCATACCCTCACCACGGCGGGCGGCGCCTCGGGCAGGCGCGCCAGCAAGGGGTTCACGACGTCATGCAGGAACTCGTCCACCTGTTCCGGCGCGCGCCCGACGAAGTGCAATGGATCGAGATCCCGCGCCACTTGCGCGATGGGGGCGCTCCGGAAGGCCGGGTCGGCCGCGAGACGCTGGAGGAGGTCGTTGGGGGCGCCCTCCTCGGCCACGGCGCGCGCCACCTCGAGGCTGTGGCGGCGGATCACCTCGTGCAAGGTCTGGCGGTCGCCACCGGCCGCCACGCCGAGCATCAGGCAGCGCTCGGTGGCCATGAACGGCAGCTCCTTCGCCACGTTGCGACGCACCACGTTCTCGCGGACCTCGAGCCGGGCCGCGACGTCGGCCGCCAGGATCAGGATCGCGTCCAGCGCGAGGAACGCCTCCGGCAGGACCAGCCGGCGGTTGGCGCTGTCGTCCAGCGTGCGCTCGAACCACTGCTGGGCCGCGGTCTCGCTGGCGTTGTCGGGCAGGTGCATCACGTACCGCGCCAGGCCCGTGATGCGCTCGGCGCGCATCGGGTTGCGCTTGTACGCCATCGCCGAGGAGCCGATCTGCTCGCTGCCGAACGGCTCGAGCACCTCGCCGAGGTGCTGCAGGATGCGCAGGTCCGCGGCCATCTTCGCCGCCGACTGCGCGATGCCCGCGAGCGCCTGCAGGATCTGCGCGTCGGTCTTCCGCGGATAGGTCTGCCCGCTCACCGGCACGACCCGGTCGAATCCCATCTTCTGCGCGACCAGCCGGTCCAGGCGGCGCACCTTGTCGTGATCGCGCGAAAAGAGGTCGAGGAAGCTGGCCTGCGTGCCGGTGGTGCCCTTGCAGCCCAGGAACTGGAGCGCCACGAGGCGGTAGCGCAGCTCGTCGGCGTCGGCGGCGAAGTCCTGCATCCAGAGCGTCGCGCGCTTGCCCACGGTGGTGAGCTGCGCCGGCTGGAGGTGGGTGTAGGCGAGCGTGGGCACGGCCCGGTAGCGATGCGCGAAGGCGGCCAGGGCGCGGACCACCGCGCCCAGCCGTGCCTGCACCAGCAGCAGCGCTTCGCGCAGCACGAGGAGGTCGGCGTTGTCGGTCACGTACGCGCTGGTGGCCCCGAGATGGATCCAGGCCCGCGCCGCGGGTGCCGCCTCTCCGTAGGTGTGGACGTGCGCCATCACGTCGTGCCGGAACCGCGCCTCGTACTCGGCGGCCCGCTCGAAGTCGACCGTGTCTGCGGCCGCGCGCATCTGGGCGAGCGCCTCGTCGGGGATCGCGACGCCCAACTCGCGCTCGGCCTCGGCCAGGGCGATCCACAACCGCCGCCACAGGCCGACGCGGCGCTGCTGCCCGAACAGCGTCTGCATTTCCGGGGACGCGTAGCGCGTCTCGAGCGGCGAGACGTAGCGGTCGTACCGGCTCACGAGCCGGCCCACACGTCGGCGTACATCACCCGGAAGCCCCGCTGGAAGAACAGCCGCACCTGGCCCTTGCCGCCGAAGTAGCCGATCACCTGCGCGACCTGCTCGGCGTTGGTGACGACCACGGTGTTGATCTGCAGGATCACGTCGCCGGGCTGGATACCGAGGCGGCGGGCGGTCTCCGGGCCCACGGTCACGACCAGGGCGCCCTGGCTCGTGCCCAGGCGGCGCTCGGCGCGAATCGCCGGCGTCACGGTGATGAGCGTCACGTCGCGCAGGCTGACGCGCGCCGCCGTTTCGGAGGGCAGGTCCGCGGCGCGTATCACCAGCGTCTGCGCGCCGCCGGCGCGCCGCACGCTCACGGCGAGCGTGTCGCCGGGCCGCAGGTCGAGCAGCGCCCGTTCCCAGCGCAGGAAGTTCCGCACCACCTGGCCGCCGAGCTGGTCGATCACGTCGCCGGGCCGGAGCCCCGCCTCCGCCCCCGGTCCCCCGGGCGCGATCCGCACGACCGTGACGCCGGGCTGGTTGCGCCACCCGCCGGTCGTCGGCCGCGGCTCGCTCACTTCGACGCCCACCCAGCCGCGCCGCACCCGGCCGGCGGTCGCCAGGTCGGTCGCGACCCGCATCGCGCGCTCGATCGGGATCGCGAACCCGAGTCCCACGTTGCCGCCCGACTGGGTCAGGATCGAGGCGTTCACGCCGACCACCTCGCCATCCGCGTTGACCAGCGGCCCGCCGGAGTTGCCGGGATTGATCGCGGCGTCGGTCTGGATCATGTCCACGTACAGGCCGCTCTGGCCCTCGCTGGGCAGGATGTCGCGGCCCAGGGCGCTCACCACGCCCGCCGTGACGGTGGGCTCGCTGTTGCCGATGACGTAGCCGTACGGGTTTCCGATCGCGATGACCCAGTCGCCGATCTCGAGGCTGCGGCTGGTGCCGATCGGCGCCACCGGCAGCCCGATGGTGTCCACCTTCACCACCGCGATGTCGGTCGCGCCGTCCTCGCCCAACAGGCGGGCGGGGAACTCCCGCCCGTCGCGCAACGTGACGATGATCTGCTCGGCGCCGGCGACGACGTGCTGGTTGGTGATGATGAGGCCGGCGGCGTTCACGATGAAGCCGGTGCCCAGGGCTTCGACCCGCTGCTCGTAGCCGCGCGGAATGAGGTACTGCTCCCACACCGTGCGCGGCGTGGCCCGCTGGCGCCGGATGACGTTGACGCTGACCACGGACGGCGCGACCCGCGCCGCCGCCTGGCCGATCACCGAGCGGCGCTGGGCCCCAATGGGGTCGGGCCGCTGAGCCTGCAGCGCGGCCGGCAGGAGCAGAAGGCCAAACAAGGCGTACCTCTTCACGCGTACCACTCCCCCGGGTACCGCACGGTCACGAGGAACAACCCCTGCGGCGGCGCCGGCGGCGAAGCCGCCTGGTTGTCCTCGCTCGCGAGCAGCGCCGCGAGATCGTCCAGCGGCCGGCGGCCGCGGGCGATCTCGACCATCGTGCCGACGCAGAACCGTACCATCCGGTGGAGAAAACGGTCGGCGGTGATCCAGAACTCCAGCCCCGCGCCGTCGTCGCGCGCCTGCCAGCGCGCCTCGTGCACGTGGCACCGGTAGTGTGGCTTCGGCTGGCCGGCGGCCGAGAGGCCGCGGAAGTCGTGGACCCCCTCGAGCAACGCCGCGGCGCGGGCCAGCAGCGCGACATCGAGCGCCGACAGGGCCCACTCGAAGCGCCGCCGGAACGGCGAACGCGCCGAGGGCTCGAAGCCGATGCGGTAGCAGTAGGTTCGCTCCGTAGCGTGCTTTCTGGGGTTGAACCCCGGGTTCATCCGGCATGCCGAAGCGACCCACAGGTCGGGAGGGAGCAGCGCGTTCAGCGCGCGCACGAGCCGCGACGGCGTCCAGCGCTCGGGCACCGGCCCGCTGGCCGCTTGTCCCACGGCGTGCACGCCCGCGTCCGTCCGGCCCGACCCGACGATCGACACCCGGCAGCCCGCCAGCCGTTCGAGCGCCGCCTCGAGGTCGCCCTGCACCGTGCGCGCGGAGCGCTGTCGTTGCCATCCCGCGAACCCCCCGCCGTCGTAGTGGAGCAGGAGGAGCATCGGCCGCGCCGCCGTCACGCGCGAAACGTAGCCGCCGCCGAAGGCCTTTTCAAGCGCTTAAGTCGTTGCCGCGATTGACAAAGCGCGCTTCGGGCCGGTATCGTGCGCCGGCCTTCGCCATGCCCGCGACCGACCCCGTCTCACTCGCCATCCAGGCGCTCGTCGAGCGCAAGGACCTCACCGCCGAGCAGGCGGAAGCCGCGTTCGCCCTGGTGATGGGCGGGGAAGCGTCGCCGGTGCAGATGGCGGCGCTGCTCGCGGCCCTGCGCACCAAGGGCGAGACGGCGGTCGAAGTGGCGGGGGCCGTGCGCGCGCTGCGCGACGCGATGGTCCCCGTCGAGGCGCCGGGCGACGGCCCGCTGGTGGACACGTGCGGGACCGGCGGCGGCCGCGTGACCACCTTCAACATCTCGACGGCGGCCGCGATCGTCGCGACCGGCGCCGGGCTCCGGGTCGCGAAGCACGGCAACCGCTCGTTCACGTCGCAATCGGGCAGCGCCGACGTGCTCGAGGCGCTCGGCCTGACCATTCCGCCGAGCGCCGAACGCGCCGCGGCGCTGCTCGCTGCGGCCCGGATGACGTTCCTGTTCGCCCCCCTGTTCCACCCGGCGATGAGGCACGTCGGCCCGGTGCGCCGCGAGCTCGGCATCACCACGATCATGAACCTGCTCGGCCCGCTGGCCAATCCAGCCGGTGTGCGGCGTCAGGTGATCGGCGTCGCCGATGCGGGGCGCGCGCGCCTGATGGCCGAGGCCCTGGCCGACCTCGGCACCGACCACGCGCTCGTGGTGCACGCGCGGGTCGGCATGGACGAAATCGCCCCCGAGGGGCAGACGGACGTGTGGGAAGTGCGGGACGGCGCGGTGCGCGCCTGGGTGCTGGATCCCTCGGTCTTCGGCCTGCCCACGGGCTCGAGCCGCGAGCTCGCCGGCGGATCGCCGCAGGACAACGCCAAGCGGGTGCGTGCGATCGTCCAGGGGCGCGACGGCTCGGTGCGGCGCACGGCCGTCGTGCTGAACGCCGCGGCGGCGCTCATCGTGGCGGGAACGGTCGCGGACTGGAAGGACGCCGTGGCGGCCGCGCAGGAAGCGATTGGATCGGGTAAGGCGGGTGAGGTGTTGGAGAAGCTCGTCGCGGAGTCTCGTGCCGCTGCGGACGGCTGACAGCGGACAGCGGTCCGCGGTCCGTCAATACCGTCGTATGACTCCAACGACCACGCCCTGGATTTGCACATCCTCCGGTCTGACGTAGATCGGCGCCAGGGTGGCGTTGGCCGGCTGGAGGCGGACCCGGCCGTCGCGTTCGCGGTAGAACTTCTTGACCGTGGCATGGGTGCCGTCCACGAGCGCGACGACGGTCTCGCCGTTACGGGCCGTCTGGCGTGCATGAACCACCACCAGGTCGCCGTCGCGGATGTGCTCGTCGATCATCGACTCGCCGCGCACCCTGAGGACGTAGCTTTCGCCGGTGGGCGGCAGCAGCGACTCCGGCACCGCCAGGGTCTCCTGGTCGACGACGGCCTCGATGGGCTGGCCCGCGGCCACCGCACCCAGGAGCGGCAGCTCGACGACGCCGGGCCGCCGCGCGGTGGTCAGGACCTCGATGCCGCGGCTCTCGTTGTAGGAGCGGCGGATGACGCCCTTGCGTTCCAGGTTGGTGAGGTGCTCGTGCACGGTGGCCAGCGAGCCGTACCCCATCGCTTCGGCGATTTCCTCGAACGACGGAGCGTAGCCGTGGTCACTGATGTATCGCGTGAGGTAGTCCAGAATCTCGCGCTGGCGCTTCGTCAGGGGCACGGTCCACGCCTCGGTTGCGGGAAGGGCATTGGGCACCGAAGATTTGCCGAAATGACGGTAACCGAATGAAAGCCGAAGCGCAAGGCGGCGTGCTGGCGCGGATCCTCGCCGCCACCGCCGCCGACCTCGCCGGGCGGGCCCACGAGCGTCCCGAGTGGGAGCGGCGGGCGGCGCGCGCGCCGGCGCCCCCTTCCTTTGAGAGGGCGCTCGCCACCGGTCCGGTGGCGGTGATCGCCGAAGTGAAGCGGCGCTCGCCGTCGGCGGGTGCGATCCGTGCCGCGGCCGACGCGGTGGTGTTGGCGCGGGGCTACGCCGAAGCGGGCGCCGCCGCGATCTCGGTGCTCACCGAACAGGCGCACTTCGGCGGCTCGCTCGAGGACCTGTCGCGGGTGGCGCGCGAGGTCGGCCTGCCGGTCCTGCGGAAGGACTTCGTCGTGGACCCGCTGCAGATCTACGAAGCGCGGGCCGCCGGTGCGGCGGCGGTGCTGCTGATCGTGCGGGTCCTTGCGGAGCCGCGGCTCGCCGAGCTTTCGGCCCTCGCCCGGGAGCTGGGGCTCGCCACCCTCGTCGAGGTGCATGACGCGTGGGAGCTCGAGCGCGCGGCTGAAGTCCGGCCCACGGCGATCGGCGTGAACGCGCGGGACCTGGAAACGCTCGCACTGGATCCCTCGCTGGCGCCGGCGCTGCTGCCCCGCGTGCCGCCCGGAGCGATCGCGGTGGCCGAGAGCGGTCTCAAGCACCGCGCCGACGTCGAGCGGGTCGCGGCCTGTGGCGCGGACGCGGTGCTGGTCGGGACGGCCGTGGCCGGCGCGGGCGATCCCGGCGCGGCGGTGGGCGCGTTGATCGGCGTGCCGCGCCCGGGTCGGGCGGCGGCATGACGACGGCGCTGCCGCACCGGTTCGGCGCGTACGGCGGTCGGTTCGTGCCCGAGACGCTGATGCCCGCGCTCGAGGAGCTGGCGGCGGCCTACGAGGGGGCGTGCGGCGACCCGCGTTTCGAGGCCGAGTTCGAGGCGTTGCGACGCGACTGGGTCGGCCGGCCGACCCCGCTCTCGGACGCGCCGCGGCTGTCGGAGGTCGTCGGCGCCCGGGTCCTGCTCAAGCGCGAGGATCTCAATCACACCGGCTCGCACAAGATCAACAACGCGCTGGGCCAGGTGCTGCTGGCGCGGCGGATGGGCAAGCGCCGCATCATCGCGGAGACGGGCGCGGGCCAGCACGGCGTGGCGACCGCGACCGTCTGCGCGCGGTTCGCCCTCGCCTGCGTCGTGTACATGGGCGAGGAGGACACCCGGCGCCAGGCGCTGAACGTGTTCCGGATGCGCCTGCTCGGCGCCGAAGTCGTCCCGGTGCGTTCGGGCACGCGGACGCTCAAGGACGCCACGAACGAGGCCATCCGCGACTGGGTGACAAACGCCCCGACGACGCACTATGTTATCGGTTCCGTGGTCGGCCCCGACCCGTATCCGCGCCTCGTGCGGGACTTCCAGGCGATCATCGGTCGCGAGACGCGACGGCAGTGTCAGGAGCGCGTCGGCCGCCTCCCGGACGCGGTGGTGGCGTGCGTGGGCGGGGGCTCCAACGCGATGGGCATCTTCCACGCCTTCGTGGACGACCCGGCCGTCGAATTGATCGGCGTCGAAGCGGCGGGCGAAGGGCTGGACAGCGGCCGCACGGCGGCGAGCCTGCTCCGCGGGCGGCCGGGGGTGCTCCACGGCAGCTACAGCTATCTGCTGCAGGACGCGGACGGCCAGGTGGCGGCCGCGCACTCGGTGTCGGCGGGGCTCGACTACCCGGGGGTCGGTCCGGAGCACGCGGCCCTCAAGGACGCCGGGCGCGCCCGCTACGAGGCGGTGACCGACGCCGAGGCGCTCGCGGCGTTTCGCCGGCTCGCGGAGCTCGAAGGCATCATCCCGGCGCTGGAGCCGGCGCACGCGGTGGCGTGGCTGCTGGGGGAGGGGGGAGCGCAGGCCGGAGGCTGGGCGCGGGGCAAGACGATCGTCCTCAACCTGAGTGGGCGCGGCGACAAGGACGTGGCGGCGGTGGCGCAGCGCGACGGCGAGACGTGACGGACGCGGCCCAGGACCTGGCGCTTCCGCCGCAGCATGTCGAGGAGCTGTTGCAGTTCCTCGCGAAGGGGCAGCGCGCCCACCAGCTGTACCTGCCGAACAACCCGATCTACCAGCAGGCCATGGAGAAGGTACGCGACGCCTTCCGCCGGGTGTGGGAGGCCACCGACGATCTCGTGCTCGAGGTCACCGAGGCCGAGATGCGGTGGGAGGGCAACGTCGTCTACTCGCAGACCAGCCGCAGCGAGTCGATGGCCTGGGTCCTGTTCAAGGATGGCGTGCGGTCGGTCACGTTCCTGCCGGGGGTGGAGGCCGAGGAGCTGGTCGGGTTCCTCGACGTGATTCACAAGGCGCGCACGCTGCAGGCCGAAGACAACGACGACCTGCTCACGCTGCTCTGGGAGAAGGATTTCCAGCGGCTGCACTACCAGATCCAGGACCTGAGCGGCGACGCGGGCATCGCGCCGTTGCCGACGGCCGACCAGGTGAGCGCGGCCGCGACCAATCCGGTGCAGGTCCGGCAGGCCATCGAGGAGGAAGCGCCGCCGCAGCCGGCCGGCATCGTCAAGGCCGAGGACTTCGACACGACGCTGTACTTCCTCGATGAAAAGGAAATCGAGTACCTCCGCACGGCGGTGAGCGAGGAATACGCGCAGGATCTGCGGCGCAACGTGCTGGGCGTGCTGTTCGACATCCTCGAGCTGCAACCGTACCCGACGGTGCGTGCCGAGCTGATCACGATTCTCGAGAGCTTCCTGCCGTACCTGCTGGGCGCCGCCGACTTCGGCGCGGTGGCCTACGTGCTGCGCGAGTCGAAGGCCGTGCTCGAACGGGCGCGCGAGGTGCTGCCCGAGCACCGCCAGGCGCTGGAGAAGCTGCCGGCGCGGCTTTCGGACGAGCAGACGCTCGGGCAGCTGCTGCAGGCGCTCGACGAGGCCGGGACCCGCCCGGACCCGAAGGAGCTGGCCGATCTGTTCAACGAGCTCAAGGCCGAGGCGCTGCCGACGCTGTTCTCGTGGCTGCCGCGGCTGAACAACGCGCCGGTCCGCGACGTGGTGGAGCTTTCGGTGCAGCGCCTCGCGGCCGCCAACACGGCCACCGTGATCGCGGCGTTGCAGGGACCGGATCCCAGCGTGGTGCTCGCCGCGGTGCGGGTCGCGGGGCGGCTCCGGTTGCAGCCCACCGTGCAGGCCCTGGGCCAGGCGCTGGGGCACGCCGAGCCCGCGGTGCGCGTGACGGCGGTGCAGGCCCTCGCCGAGATCGCCTCGCCCGCCGCGATCCAGGCGCTCGAGAAGGGGCTGGACGACGCCGACCGCGAGGTGCGGCTGGCGTCGGTGAAGACGATCGCGCAGCACAAGTCGAAGTCGGCCCTGCCGAAGATCGCGGAGGTCGTCCAGGGCCGCTCGGTCCGCGCGCGCGACCTGACGGAGAAGATGTCGTTCTTCGAGGCGTACGGGCTGATGGTGGGCGAGGCGGGCATCGAGGTGCTGGACGCGATCCTCAACAGCGGCGGCTTCCTCAAGCGCAAGGAGGATCCGCAGACCCGCGCCTGCGCGGCGATGGCCCTGGGCAAGATCGGGACCCCGGCGGCCCAGGAGCGGCTCCGCAAGGCGGCGGACGACAAGGAGCCGCTGGTGAAGAACGCCGTGATGCGGGCGCTGCGCGGCGAGCGTGCCAGCGCGATGTTCAAGGCGGGAGACCTGCCGGCGTGAGCGGGTCCGAGCGGCCCCGGGCCGGCATGGAATCGTTCGAGACCTCGGACGCGTATCTCCGGGGCGCGGGGCGGGAATTCCTGGTCGCGCTCTACGCGGCGCTCCGCTCGCTCAAGCTGTACCCGCTCGAGAACCCCGTCGTGCAGAAGGCGCTCGACGATATGACCAACACCGCCCAGGCGATCATCGACCGCGAGCAGGAGGTCGAGATGCGTCTGTCCGGCGAGTTCATCTTCGTGAATTCGACCCGCCTGCGCCTCGATCTCGCCAACTATGCGTCGTTCTCGCACGTCCTGCAGGTGGTCCAGGGCGCCGGTGTGGGGGTCCTGCGGGCCGAGGCCGGCGTGGACAAACGGGAGTGGACCGCCTTCCTGTCGCTGATGATGTCCGCGGCCGCCAGGGACGCCTCCGTCGACAAGCTGTTCGAGCTGGCGAACCGGATGCGGGACGCGAACATCACGCACCTCGGGGTCGAGCCGCCGATCGAGTCCGACGAGGCGATCCACGACGAGCACGCGCGCAAGGAGCAGGCCAAGCGCACCTACCAGCGCTCGGTGGCGGTCACCAAGGAGGTCATCAACTCGGTCCGGATGGGGCGCACCGCGAGCGTCAAGAAGGTCAAGCGCGCGGTCCAGGCCATCGTGGACCAGGTGCTCAGCGACGAGACGTCGCTGGTCGGCCTCACGACGCTGCGCGACTACGACGACTACACCTTCGTGCACTCGGTCAACGTCTGCATTTTCGCCGTGTCGCTTGGCCGCAAGATCGGGCTCACCAAGCTCCAGCTGTACGATCTCGGCCTGGCGGCGCTGTTCCACGACATCGGCAAGTCGCGCGTCCCGCTCGAGGTGCTCAACAAGAACGGCAGCCTGAGCGACGAGGAGTGGCGCATCATGCAGGCGCACCCGTGGCTGGGCGTGCTGACGCTGTTCGGCCTCAGGGGCTACGGCGAGATCCCGTACCGCTCGATGATCAGCACCTACGAGCACCACCTGAAGATCGACCTCACGGGCTACCCGAAGTCGATCCGGCCGCGGCGCATGTCGATCTTTTCGAAGATCGTCGCCGTCGCCGACGGGTTCGACGCCGCGACCAGCCGGCGTACCTACCAGACGAACCCGATCGAGCCGGACCAAGTGCTGAAGGAGATGTGGGAGAACCCGCGCCGCGGCTACGAGCCGGTGCTGGTCAAGGCGTTCATCAACCTGATCGGCATCTACCCCGTGGGCACGGTGGTCATCCTGGACTCGTACGAGCTGGCCGTCGTGATCTCGGCGAACGCGGACCTCGACGCGATCCACCGGCCCATGGTGCGGGTGCTTTCGGACGCCAACGGCCTGCTGATCCACCCGGGCTTCGACGTGAACCTCGCCGAACGGGACGCGGAAGGGCACTTCGTGCGGTCCATCATCAAGGTGACGAACCCCGAGAAGTACGGGGTGCGCATCGCGGACTACTTTGTCTGAGGCCCCCCCCCCCCCCCCCCGGCCCCCCCGGGGGCCCGGGGGGCCGGGGGGGGGCCGCGCCCGGGGTGCCCCACCGACCCC